>LQAJ01000033.1_pt1 | contig 137648 bp, 136 predicted proteins | sample 1535811 | NCBI WGS metagenome assembly LQAJ01 (sample SAMN04331587, study PRJNA305678) | bioreactor metagenome | isolation source: bioreactor_6 inoculated with Wadden Sea sediment 2nd replicate of a... | place: Germany: Wadden Sea, Janssand Flat | reverse complement strand
ACTGTGTGGATTCGTACAAAATATTCTGCTGTTTGGAGCTGTTATACGGATTCAGGATATTGTCTAGGATTATCAAAAGAGCTGCAGCGAATCTCATCACGTGATCGTGATACCACCCATATTCTGTATCAGATAGCATGTGACAGGGAGGAAGGGGATGAGCACATACCCGGATACTACTGCACAGATCTCTGCAGAACGCTGTGATCTGCACCGATCGGTACAGCATAAAAAGGTAAAAAACCTTCCCTCTTTCGTTTTCCCCTCCCCTTCTCATAATCCAACATACCTGATAAGGTTGAAGAGTCAATCGTTCAGGTCCATGCTCCCCATACCATGTTGCAGCATACCAGAGTGATGGTTTTGATCAGAGGAGCGTGTGTGTTCCATGTTCAATACAGCATCGATTGAACACTGTTTCCAAGGAGAACACTATGCAAATCGAAAAAGACCGTGCAGTCACCATGCACTATACCCTCAAGAACGATCAGGGGCAGGTAATGGATACCTCAGAGGGAAAAGAACCACTGCAGTTCATATTCGGTGCGGGACTCATCATCCCGGGCCTTGAGAAAGCCCTTGAAGGAAAGGTCACAGGCAATAAGATCTCTGTGGTCGTTCAGCCTGAAGAAGGCTACGGGGTATTCAATGACGCACTGATCGGCGAAGTATCCCGAGACCTCTTCGACAAGGAGGTGGAACCTCAGATCGGCATGCCGGTACAGGCACAGAACCCCGATGGATCCATCCAGGTCTTCACGATCGCCGAGATCAAAGAGGAGACCATCGTACTCGATGGGAACCACCCGCTTGCAGGACAGGTCCTCGACTTCTCCGTGGAGATCACCGATGTCCGTGAAGCCACAGCTGAAGAGCTCGAACACGGCCATGTCCACGCATCAGAAGAGAGTGAAGAGAACGACCAGGAATAGCTGAACTGCTGCGCTAGAGACGGTCTCTGAGCAGATCGATCTCCAGCGTCAGCAGCTCCAGCTCCCGCAGGACCCCAAGTACATGAAAGGCCTTCTCTGTCCGCTCGAGCATACGCTGTACGATGAGGTCCTCTGTGGTCTCACCGCTCTGCTGCCTGATCAGCTCCTCACGCAGAGCATCATCTGCCAGATCATAATCAGAGAGTCCGAGTGCCACATCGAGCATGTGAGCATCCATGCGCCTTGAGAGCTCCTGTATCTGCTCTACCACCTTATCAGAAGCATCTCCTGCATCCCTGCCGGCCTGAAGCAGCTGCTCATCGAGCAGACTCCCGGTCAGTGCCGCACTCTTTCGTGCCAGGTCTGTGGCGATGAGACTCACCGAGAAAGATACTGCAGGCTGTGCGGAGAACAGCTCAGTGAAGGATTCACCGAACGACCGGTCAGCAGTATCGCCATAGGAGGGAGATACCTGCAGTGAGAACCCGAGGATCGGAGCATCTGCCGGACTGCCGAGCGATCGGTTGAGTTCAGCAAGGGCGAACGCCCTCTGTGCGACGGTATAGTCCGGATCATTGGAGAGCATATCGACAAAGAGCTGCTCATCCTGTTCGAGACCAGAGCGCATCAGGGTGCTGACCGAAGTGAACCGATCCAACGTAGGAAGGATGACCGCATCAAGGATCCGCTGTGCATCAGAACCCCAGAGATCCCGTACCGAGGCTTCCACCGAAGCACTCTCGATCTCAAGCCCCCGCTTCTGCAGAGAAAGCTGCTCGATGAGGAACTCCTGCCGTTCGATCTGCCGGGTACTCACCAGCCCCTCATCATAATCGATCTTCAGCTTCTGATACTCTTTCTCCAGCAGGCTCAGTCGTTCGATCAGCAGGAATCTGCCTTCCAGCAGTGATTGCCGGATGTTCAGCAACCCAAGCCCCTGCAGCAGTACCGCATCTACTGCCGTCTCGATGGTGTTCAACGTCCCCTGCTGCTCCAGCCGTGCCTGCTGCAGCACCCGGTCGCCATAGGAAGTGTCGATGAGATCCTCTGCGATGAACAGTGGTTGGGACAAAGAGAGCGAGAGTGAGGGAGACTGACTCCAGTCCCAGCTGCTATCCCCATCGGAGAGGGTGGCACTGCTGCTCTGACTCACTGATGCCTCGAGTGAACCGGCACTCGGGAGCTCCTGGGTCATACCGAGGCCGAATCCGAACCGGTGAGTGCTCTTGAGCTCCGAAGCAGGAGGGGTGGCCGTGAAGTCACTCTGCATCCCGCTGCTGAAACTGTAGAGCGGGTTGCCCACAGGATCGGTGATGAAGGAGAAGGAGGGCCGTTTCCTGCTCAGAAGATCATCGATCTGCAGCTGCTGGATGTTAACGAGTGACTGCAGCTGTGCGATACTGTTCACCGTGAGCGCTATCTGATCACGCAGTGTGGCCTCGGCAGTCTCGAGAGACAGTACTTCAGGTCCTGAAGGCTGCCATTCCTGCAGGAAGGAGGCTACCCGATCGGTACTCACCGATCGTTCGATCGTGAGATCAGCAGCTCCTGTGGAGCTTCCCTCAAGATCAGGGTAGCCCTGACCGGGGAGCGGGATCTCCGCAGAGGCTGTGGCAACTGAGAAGATCAGCACGGCAGCGGCTGTGCCGATGCGCAGGCTGTACGATAGGGATCTGTTTCGTTTCATGCTGTACGTTTCCTCCTCACCGTTCGATCATAGATCAGCCCATAGAGCAGCGGGATGATGAACAGTGCCGTGAGTGTCGAGAAGATCAGACCAAAGATGATGGTACTGGCCATCGGGCCCCACACCACCGAAGTGCCTCCGATACCGATAGCGGTAGGAAGGAGTCCGACGATGGTGGTGAGTGAGGTGAGCAGGATCGGACGGATACGGGTATGAGCAGCCTCGATCACCGCTGCCGATACGGCCAAGCCCTCTGTGCGTTTATCATTGATGAAACTGATGAGCACGATGGCATCATTGACCGCGATACCTGCAAGAGCGACCCCGGCATAGAGCACCGTGGTAGAGAAGGGAGTACCCGATACCGCAAGGTAGAGGATGATCCCGACGAAGGCGAACGGTACCGAGAGGAGGATCAGCATCGGCTGACTGTAGCTGTTGAACTGAGCCCCGAGGATCAGATAGATCAGGAACACCCCGATGAGGAATATCCGCAGGATATCCACCAGGAGATCCTGGAACTCACTGAACTCCCCGCCCACGGCGAAATCGACTCCCGGGTAGAGGAACTGCAGCTCCGTATCCCAGAGGTCACTGACATCTTCATTGATCTGCGGCAGGTCCACCCCCTCCTGAGCTCCAGAGGTCACGGTGACCTCACGCTTGCCGTCGAGCCTCCTGATGCTTCCGAGCGACTGGGTCTGTACCACTTCTGCAATACTGGAGAACGGGATCATCCGTCCGTCATCGGTCGGTATCATCGCCTGAGAGAGGTCCTGGAACCGGACCGTCTGTGAGCGATCGAACTGCAGGACGATGTCGATCTCCTCATTGTTCAGGAAGAACGTCCCTGCCGGGATACCCTCGAACCGTGCTCTCAGATAGCCTCCCAGAGCTGAGACGCTCACACCCAGGGCACTGGCACGCTCAGGGTTCATACGCACCTGCAGTTCAGGACTGCCTGCGATGTAATCATCCTCGATATTGACCAGTCCCTCATAGCCTGAGAGGATATCCTGTATGCTCCTTGAGGCCTGAGCTATCTGGTCATAGTCATCACCGAAGACCCGGAAACTCAGCGGATCAGCGGTCGGGGGACCGTTCTGTGCCTTCCTGAAGGTGACCTGCTCAGGCCCTGCTATGTAGTAGACATCCCTCTTGATATCCTCGATGATCTCATCGATCCCGCGGAGCCTGCCCTCATCCTGCTCGGTGAGGTCAACGACGATCTGTGCCACATTGGACTTGACCGTCGCACCGGTGTCTCCGGTGAGGTTACCGATGCTGGTACTGACCGATATGATCTCACCGTCTCCAAGACGATCGAGCAGCTGCTGTTCGAACTCAGCAGTGACCCGGTCGGTCTCTGTCAGCGGGGTACCGGTCGGCAGGGTGATATCGATGGAGAAGTAGCTGTAATCCTCAGCTGAGAACAGATCCTGATCGAGCATGCCCACCAGCGCGAAACTGCCGATGGCGATCACCAGGAAGCACAGGAGCACGATCTTCTTGAACCTGTAGAAAGCCCGCAGTACGACAGTGTAGCGTCTCTGGAACGATGCGAACCACCAGCCAGCTTCCCTGCGGTTTGAGATCTTCTTCTCTTTTCCCCAGTCGGCAAAATGGTTGGGAAGGAAGAACAGCGCCTCACCGGTACTGACGATCAGAGCGATCGAAACAGTGAGGGGGATGACCCTCAGGAACTTACCGATGGTCCCGGGGATGATCATCAGGGGAAGGAAGGCCGCCACGGTGGTCCCGGTAGCGGCTATGACCGGCCACACGACCTGATCGGTACCGAGGATCGCGGCATCCGCTCTGAGCAGCCCATTCTGCTGGAGACGGTAGGAGTTCTCGATGATGACGATCGCATGATCGACGATGAGACCGAGGACCAGCACCAGACCGAAGAGGGTGTTGGTATTGATGGTCTCACCCAGAAGATCGAGGACCAGAAAGGTCAGGGCGAAGGTCACCGGTATGCCCAGTGCCGTCATCATGGCGTTACGGAACCCGATGAAGAGCCAGAGGATCACGACCAGGAGGGCCAGACCCATCAGGGCATTGGAGGTCAGTACCGAGAGGCTTGAGGCGATCTGTACCGTGGAGTCATTGAAGAGGGTCAGTTCCATACCGACCGGGAGTGACCAGCTGGCATTCTCGACGATCTCACGTGTCCCGCTGACCACTGATACCGAGCTGCCTCGTGGCACCTTCGTCACACGAAGGCTCACCGAAGCATCCCCGTTGAACCGGGAGAGCGGGGAGTCCCGGTCAAACCCGTCAATGACCCGGGCCACATCGGAGACTCTGATCATCCCGGCAGAATCGGCAGACCTCCTGACGATCACATCACCGAAATCGGCGATACTGTTCACGCTGCCGACGGTCCTGAGCAGGTATTCCCGGCTCTCTGTGCTGAACGAACCGCCTGGGATGGTACTGTTCTGGTCCTGCACCGCACGAAGCAGTTCGTTCGCAGTGAGCCCCAGGCTGGTGAGGCGAAGGGTATCGACATCAAGGATGATCTGACGATCAGGCAGTCCGATGATATCGACATCGGAGACATCTGAGACCTTCAGGATCTGGTTTCTCAGAAGTTCTGCCTCATCGCGAAGGACTTCATACGGCTGATCACCGCTGATCACCACCTCGATGACCGGCAGGAAATCGGCTGAGGAGAAGTCGTCCACGATCGGCGTGAGGATACCGTCGGGCAGCTGTACCTGACTGAAACGCGTCTGCGCTTCCTGATAGAGCGTCCGGAACTCATCATTGGAGATCCCGTCATCGAATTCCACACGTACGACCGAAAGGCCTTCACTGGTGGTGGAACTGATCCTCTTGAGCCTGCTGATACCCTGGAACTGATTCTCCACAGGTATGGTCACACTGCTTTCCATATCCTCGGCGCTTACCCCGGGGTATGGGACTATCACGTTGACCCAGAAGAACGGCACCTCTGCGAACTGCTCCTGCGGCAGCCTGATCAGACTGAACACGCCCAGGGCGAGGATCGTCACCATCAGAATATTGATCAATACGGTATGGTCACAGAGAATCGACCTATGGTCATCCGCTGACCGATCCCTGCTGTTCGTTCCTGTTCACGTTCCTGCATCACTCCTCCTGCTGCCGTATCTACTTGATTACGGTCTCATCTCCGTCCTTGATCCGTGTCAGCCCGCTGACAAGCACTGTATGGTCGAGAAGCTCTATGGTCGGGTCGAGTCCTGCAACAGCAGTGAGATCCCCGTACTGATCAAGTACGGTAACAGCAGTCATTTTGGCTGTGGTACCTTCGACGATGAACACATACTGCTTACCATCACGATTGACCAGCGCCGCATTCGGGATGACCGTATAGATCGCCGCGTCGGCATCCTTGACGGTCACCTTCGCTGATAACCCTGCACGGACTACCTTCGGTCTGGGATTGTTGAAGTCGACCAGTACTGCCCAGCTCCCGGTCCTCTCATCACTTCCGGCACTGATCGCTGAGACCACTCCGTTGGTCGTGAGCGTCCCGGTCGGTGTCGGGATATCGATCACAGCCGCATCGCCGACAGAGAGCAGGAAGAGTTCACTCTGCCCCACTGAAAGCTGGATCCTCAGATGTTCCAGATCCACCACGCGTCCTATCTGCGCCCCGGCCTGGATCTGATCACCTATGATCAAAGAAGGACTGCGCTGTGCCACACTCCCTGAGATCGGGGTGCTGATCTTCGTGTTCTCAAGATTATCCCGCGCCGCTGAGAGCTGGGCTTCCAGTCCGTCAAGGGCCGCACGTTCCTGATTGAGCTGAGAGTAAGAGATAGATCCCCGGTCATACGCGCGGGTACTCGATTCCAGGTTCTTCACCGCGGTCTCGAACTGCTGTTCAAGCTGGCTGAGGGTGAGAGAGACGATGCGGTCATCGAGTGTCATCACCACCTCTCCCTGTTCGAGAACCTGTCCGAGCTGAAAGTCGATCGAAGCGATCACCCCCCCGATCCGGGTCCTCAGCACTGCTTCCTGCTGACCTGCTATCGTCCCGTTCCCGACGAACTCCTCACGCAGAGGGGCTTTCACCACCTGTACAGCAGCACTGACCAGCGGTGCATAATCGGTAGCGGCACTCACGGTGTCTGCAGGACTCTCTGTCTCTTCTGCTGCCGGGGTACAGGAAAGCAGTACCATCATCATGATGATCAGTGCCGCCGACAGTGCTGTTCGTATTCGTCTCATTCCCCACTCCTCACGTCGTTCTCTGCTCAAGATACGCTACACGCATTATTCTCTGTATGATACACAGAATCTACAATGTATCGATCATAAGTTCAAGAAGTTTTTGCTATTATTACAACTATGTATTCACTATAATCACTGCTGTGATGTCCTGATGATCCTGTCTCTGGAGAATCCCTTTCCTTCGAGGGAGGTGATGATCCGTTCGAAAGTCTCCTCATCCAATGCAGGCGTACGGCTGAGGATCCAGAGCGAGTTCCTGTCGGCTGTGGTGACAGCCGCCCACTGGTAGTGCTCCTGATCGAGTTCGATCACCAGGTACGCGGCAGGGAAGAGTCTGAAGAAGACCACCCGCAGCCAGCTCCCCCGGCTATCCATCGGGGTACCCACGGCCTTGACCTGCTGCGAATAGGCTCCGCCGTACTCCCCGTCCCAGCATCTGTTGAGGACATCGATCCTGCCGTCTTCTCTCAGGCTGTACTCCGCGGTCGAATCACCGCATTCCCCCCGCTGGAAGGAGTGCGGATACCGTGCCACTTGATACCACAGGCCGCTGTAACGTGTGAGGTCGACCTTGTCGACCAGCAGAGCGGACATCTCAGGCGGGATGGAGGTGGCACAGCCGGTCCACAGGACCAGAGCTAGAAGGATCAGGAGGCTCAAGAGTGTGATTCTCATCATACAGCTCCTAGTGCGCATATCTGCGCTGCTGCGTTCTCATCTGCCGGCCGAAGGACCTGCAGTCCAAGACTCCCCAGGTGTTCCCGGTTTCTGGAGAGGGGGTCACGAACGACCAGTCATAGAACAGATCGACACATTTTCTCATCAAGTGAGAGCGGTACCGCTGTCCCAGGACCAGAGCTCCCAGCTCAGGAAGGACTTTCAGCTGCGAGAACTGTTCGATCTGCCCCAGCGTGGTGAGTGTATCAGGATAGGAGGTATTCTCCCAAGAGATGACGGTACTGAAGGGCAGCTGCCTCACAGCCCTGTCAAGCTTCAACGACGTCCCGGGGTTGACCATGGGATCGATCTTCCCTTCAGCGACGAACATACCGCATCGTGCGGCCAGTGCCTGATCGATATACGAGGGAAACTCATCGATGAACAGTCCATCGATCGAGGGGTACCAGCTGTACCACTGCTGCTTCATCTCCTGCAGCCTGGCTCCGGGCTCTCTCATATACCCGCACGGCAAATACCCCATGACGGTGATACCGGTACGCTGCAGTGCATCGATCCCCCTCCGGTAGGAGTCCCTGCGGCCCTCTCCCGGTCCGCTGTCGGGATTGATGATGAGCGACAGCGGTACATCCGGACACCGAGCTCTCTCCTGCAGTACACATACCCATGCATCACTGAGATCGGAAGGAGTGGAAGCACCCTCGAGAGGATCTATGTATAATGGCAGTACTATTCCCATATATCCAGTCTACCATGGTATAATGAACATGCATAGCATTGATGATCCTCATCACCTCAGTTCAAACTCACTATAAGAGAGTCTTTTAACTACTATGCAGTGTTTCATCTCATAGGATCTTTCTAATATGCTCTTTCATATTGTCTTAATGCACTATTCGTAGTACTTTTGTATCGATTACAAAGATTCGGGAGGCAGTCATGAACATCTATCTTGAGAGTCTGCTCATCGTCACAGCGATCAATCTGCTGTTCTTCATCATCGCGTTCACCCTGAAGACTGACATCGTCACAGACCTCTCCTATACGTTGAGCTTCATCCTGCTGAGCATCTACCTGCTCATCGTGCATGCTCAATCCGACCCGATCTCACTGATCGTCTTCTTCGGCGTCGTGCTCTGGGCTCTTCGGCTCGGCGGTTATCTGCTCACACGTATCCTGCAGATGAAAGTGGACCATCGCTTCGATGACAAGCGTGACTCCTTTCTCAAGTTCGGTGCCTTCTGGCTCCTGCAGGCAATCACCGTCTCGTTAGTCATGCTCCCTGAGATTTTCCTGCTCACCCACAGTCCTGAAACCATCTACCCGCTGTCCCTCACCGCTGGGCTGATCCTCTGGGCTGCAGGCTTCATCATCGAGAGCACAGCAGATGCACAGAAGTCGGCATTCAAGCAGGTGCATCCCAAGCGGTTGATCACCACGGGGTTATGGAAGTATTCCCGTCATCCGAACTACTTCGGGGAGATGCTGGTGTGGTGGGGACTCGCCCTTGTCATCCTGCCCTATCTGAAGGGTCTCTCCTATCTCGTACTCCTCGGTCCGGTGTTCATCACACTACTGCTGCTGTTCGTGAGCGGTATACCCCTGCTCGAGAAGTCATGGAAGGAGCGCTACGGAGATCAGCAGTACTATCAGGAGTACATACGAAAGACCCCCCTGCTGATCCCGCGGAGGATCAGATAGATGGACATAGAGGTAGTGGTCATTCTAGCCAGCTGTATCGGAGCCTATCTCATCGGCGGGATACCGACGGCCTTCCTGCTTGCAAAGCGCAAAGGGGTATCGATCTTCTCTGCAGGCAGCGGCAGCAGCGGGGCGACGAACATGGCACGGGCCTTCGGGATCAGAGACGGGATGCTCGTCGCTCTGATCGATATCGCAAAGGTGCTCTGCCGGTCCTGATCGCCCGTTTTGTCATAGGGCTCACCGTTCCCGGATACCTGCTCACCGGGCTCTCTGCCGTGTTCGGGCATACCCACTCCCCTTACCTCAAGCAGTTCAAAGGGGGCAAGGGGGTAGCCACAGGTGCCGGGACCATAGCGGTGATCTATCCCCCGGCCATTCCCTTCGCTCTGGCGGTCTTCGCTCTGGTCCTGGCCGTGAGCAGATATGCATCCGCCGCTTCGCTGATCTCCCTGTTCATCGTCATCCCGTACTATATCCTGCTGAGCATAGTCCTCGGACACGTGGTCGATCCCTATATCGTCGCCTTCCTCAGTGCACTGTTCCTGCTGATCGTCATCTCTCACAGAAAGAACCTGTACCGGATCATTCACGGGACCGAGTTGAAATTCACTTCGTCAAAACAGAGACCCAAGGGGGGACCCGATGCTGATAACCGGAACTGAACTGTTCGATTCGGTATCCTGCGGATACCGCCATCTGCTGATCAACCAGCAGGAGATCAATGATATCAATGTGTTCCCGGTCGCCGACGGTGACACGGGAACCAATATGCTCCACACCTTCAAGGCAGCTCTCACGAAGTCGAACCGTACAGGGTCTGTAGCCCGAACCACCGACAGGATGGCTCAGTCAGCTCTCATCGGCGCACGAGGTAATTCAGGGATGATCATCGCACAGTTCTTCCGCGGCTTCTATGAAGTCGCCAAGGACTTCGAGGCTTTGAGCATCAAGAACTTCATCGCTTCGGTCAACAGTGCCGTCAGCTTTGCATATGATGCAGTGGAGACCCCGGTCGAGGGGACGATCCTGACTGTGATGCACTCCTGGTCCAGAGCGATCAATGACGCATGGCAGGCTCAGATCCCCATCCCCCTGCTGCTCAAGCGGGGACTGCGGTCAGCAAGAGCAGCTGAGCACATGACTACCGAACAGCTGCAGGTCCTCAAGAATGCGGGGGTGGTCGACGCCGGTGCCAGGGCTTTCGTCTATTTTCTGGAGGGGGTCGACCAGTATCTCCGGCACGGCGTGACAGACCAGCTGGAGGAGTCCCCGTCCTCTGAGATCGAACATCAGCTTTCGGATGCACATGATCAGCTGCTTGAACGGCCGGTCTTTCGCTACTGTACCGAGGCACTGCTCCTTTCCTGCACTGTGGCTCCTGATGCGGTCAAGGAGGCGCTTCATGGTCTGGGTGATTCTCTGGTGATCGGGGCACATAAGGAGACGATGCGGGTCCATATCCATACCGGAGAACCGAACAGGGTCTTCAGGAAGCTCGAGGAGTTCTCCCGTATCGAGGAGACCAAGGTCGATGATATGCTCGCACAGTATGCGGCCATCCATGAGCGCCTCTCTGATATTGCCATCGTCACCGACTCCTCTGCCGATATCCCGCAGCACCTCAAAGATGCTCTGCAGATCTATCAGATACCGCAGCTCATCCAGTGGGACGACCGCTCGTTCATCGACCGCATCTCAGTAGACAACACCTTCCTGCTTGATACCATGATCACCTCAGAGCACCTCCCGACCTCTTCGATGCCCTCTTCGGGCAGCATCGGTCGGCACCTTGAGTTCCTCTCCGAACACTACCGGGAGATTCTCATCATCTCGGTCTCAGCTGCTCTGAGCGGGACCTTCCGCACCTACGAGCTGGCTGCACGGGAGTTGAGAAAACGTGACTACCCGGTGCATATCATCGATTCCAGACGTAATGCCGGAGCACAGGGACTGATCACCATCAGGGCGGCAGAAGCTGCCGCTGCAGGGGAGTCTGCTCCTGTGCTCATAGACAGGATCGAATCCCTGATCAGGAGATCGACCATCCTGGTCTCTGTCCAGTCGCTCGAGTCGATGGTACGGGGAGGGAGGGTCCCTGAGAAGATCGGCAGGCTGATCGTCCGCTCTGGGATCAAGCCGATCGTGGGACTCGCCCCGGATGGCTCCGGAGCGATCAAAGGGATCAGGTTCACACAGAACGGCAGCGCATCAGCCTCATCAGGCGATTCGTCAGAGACTGGGAACATGAGGGTATCACCGAGTTCAGCATCTCGCATGTCAAAGCTCCCGAACTGGCAGAGACGATCGCTTCGATCATAGAGCAGAAGACCAGGCTGCAGCCGAAGTTCATCCAGGAGACCTCTCCGGTGATCTCACTGCATGCGGGCAAGGGTGCCGTATCGGTAGCATGGATCAGTGAACGAGAGTACGCATGAACTCTCATCGCTCTCACCAGAGACATCTCTTGAACTCCATCGGTCGTTCAGGGTATGATCACAAAAATGTATAAGGGGTATTCACATGAACGTACTGTGTTTTGGAGAACTGCTGTTCGATCACATCAATGACGTCCATTATCTCGGCGGTGCCCCTGCGAACTTCGCAGGACACAGTGCCAAGCTGGGAGCGAACACCTCCCTGATCACTGCCGTGGGAGATGATGCACTGGGGCAAAGAGCTCTCAGCGAGATCACCGAGGTAGGCATCGATCCCTCGTTCATCATCACCAACAGCTACCCGACCGGTACGGTCGAGGTCCAGCTCGAAGACGGTATCCCGGTCTATGACATCGCCTTCAGCGCATGGGATCATATCACGATCGATCCACCGCGTATGCAGCAGCTGCTTGCCGGCAGGTATGATCTCTTCTATTTCGGCTCCCTTGCACAGCGGACTGCTGAGAATGCACGCTGCCTCAGAGACCTCCTGGACCATCTGACCTATACAGAGACCTTCTTCGATGTGAATCTTCGCCAGGAGTTCTTCTCCAAGGAGATCTTCCTTGCATCTCTTGCCTATACGACCGTGATCAAGCTCAATGATGAGGAACTGCCGGTCCTGTCCCAGATGCTCTATGATACGGAGCTCTCACCGGCGGAGTTCTATGAGCGACTGAGAACCGAATATCCGGTACGGATCATGCTGCTGACCTGCGGGAAGGACGGAGCATACTACTTCGCCCCCGAGGGTTCAGGCCATGTGATCCCTTCTGAGGTACCGGTCGTTGATACGGTGGGGGCTGGAGACAGTTTCTCTGCCGGGTTCATGAGTGCTCTGGCCAGATCGGGTAATGTCCACAATTCCGTGGTCTATGCAGTGAAGCTGGCAAACCATGTGGTGAGTTCTCAAGGGGCCCTGCCTGATTACCCTCAGAAGCTGATTGATGATCTGAACAGCCTCCTGTGATCAGTGAACCGCAGGCAGATAGACCGAGAAGGTCGTCCAGTGCTGCGGTTCACTGGTCACTCTGATGAACCCGTTATGCTCCTTCACGATACCGAAGACCATCGCAAGTCCCAGCCCTACCCCTTTTCCGACTTGCTTGGTCGTATAGAACGGCTCGAAAAGCACATCGATCTGCTCCTTCTGGATACCGATCCCCGTATCACTGATCGAGAGGACAAGATACTTCCCGGGCGGCATCGACTCCCCATAGACCGGCACAGGCGCACCGAACACCATCTCCTCGATGCTGATCGAGAGGGTACCCCCATCGGTCATGGCATCATCCGCATTGAGGCAGATGTTGATGCACAGCTGTTCTATCTGCTGACGGTCAGCAAGGACCTGAGGAAGCGAATCGCCCGCAGTATAGGTCAATTCCACCTGTTCACTGACAAGGGTCCTGAGGGTGGGCAGCAGCTGCTTCACACAGCCGGAGATATCGATCGGCAGCAGTTCATACTCATCCTGCTGACTGAACTTCAGCAGCTGCTCAACGAGGATCCGGGCTCGTTTCCCTGCTAAGATGATCGTCGAGATCATCGTCCCCTCATCTGAATCAGAGGGGATCGTATCACACAGCAGCTCCCCGTATCCGAGGATCACCTGCAGCAGATTGTTGAAATCATGAGCGACCCCGCCTGCAAGGCGTCCGATGGCTTCGATCTTCTGTGACTGCTGCAATGCCCGCTGAAGGTCCTGCTGCTCGGTCATGTCCCTGAGGATTCCCAGATACCCCAGCTGGGTCCCGTTCGCATCGATCAGGGCAGTGAAGACAGCATCCATCAGCAGGGTATCACCGCCTGAGGTCCTGATCTCCAGGGCAGTCTGGATCATGGGTGCATGCCCATGCACTTCCTGATCTGCAGCAAGCTGCTTCAGCCGTTCGGCGGTCTCCAGATAGGAGGCAGGTTCGATGATCTTCCCGGGGTCGGTCAGCAGCAACCCACCATGTTCCTTCCCCAGGATCTCCTCCGCTGAGGGAGAGACATACTCGGGAGCAAGCTCAGAATCGACGATCCAGATGATATCTTTCGAACAGTCCAGGATCGCCTGCAGTCTGCGTTCCCGTTCTGCAAGCTGCTGCTCGGTCCATTTGAGCTTCGAGATATCGGTATAGACCCCCAGCAGTCCGAACACTTCGCCCGAATCATCGAGCAGCGGCACTTTACTGGTATAGGACCATCCCTGCCTGCCGTCTTCCCGGTAGAGGGTGTTCACCTCTTCACTGATCGGCTCTTTATTCCGGATGACCATCAGATCATCCGCACGGTAGTGTTCATACTCATCTGCTACGAAGGGAAGGTCTCTGTCGGTCTTCCCGATGACGTCCTTATAGGAGGCGACTCCCGCATCATGGGCGAAGCGGTCATTCGCACCGAGGTAGACCGAGTTCACGTCCTTCCAGAACACCCCAGAGGCATATGCTCGAGCAGTGAACTGAGCAGCTTGTTTGCCTGCATGATCTCCTGATGCTTCTGTTCGATCTCTGTGACATCACGATTCATGCCGATGATCGTCTTGGGATTCCCGTCCTGATCATATTCGGAGGTGATGCCGATACCTTCGATCCAGCGTAATCCCTGCATCTCACTGTTGAAGCGAAACTGACTGTGATACACATCGGTATTCCCCGCAAGGAACTCTTCCATCTGATGGTGCACCCGGTCTCGGTCCTCGGGGACGATATGATCTTCGAAGTAGGCATGAAAATCCTCGGTATCAACGCCATCGGGGATACCGAAGATCTCCTTCCAGTTCTGATCCACCAAGTTCCGCTGATCTTCGACCGAATACTCCCATCTGCCGGCCTTCCAGATGTGCATCAGCAGCTGAAGCTGAGTGATGACCTGACGGTTCGTCCTCATCTCCTCTCGGGCATACTGCTTGACGGTGATGAACTCTGAGAAGTCACGGACACTCTCGACGATGACCGCCAGCAGATTGATGATATAGGATACCGTATATGAGGGCTGGCCGGGTTCGAGAATGGACTGCTGTTCTTCCTGTACCAGCTTGAAACCGGTTATGAGCAGATACTGCAATTCATGCTCTTGAGTCCGATAGGGGCAGAACACCGCAGAGTCATGGTCCTGCGAGACGAACAGTGACATCCCGGCCAGAGCTGGATACGGTTGATCGATATCCCTGATCGAGAAGGGTTCAGCCTCTTCGAAGTATCCGGAGATATCGGGGATCAGCTGCCCCTGCTCTCCTGCATGGATGGTCTCAAGTGAAGAGTTGACGATCGCGATCGATACCGAGCAGAGCCGCTCGAACCGGGTGAGCATCCTCTGCATGATCTGTGAACTGCCTGTCTGATCTCTATCTTTCATGGCACACCTGTTTACTGTCTTTCGATTATAGATATATCATAGCACGTACCAGGCTTTCAGGATAGTTTTGTATACCTTTCTGACAATCGTTTGTCTGATCCTCCCTGTCCGATCATGACAGCAGTACTTGCCCGTCCCCCCGGTGTGCAGTATAGTTACCTGTATCTGCCGTATTCATCTTTGTCGCTGGAGTAGTTCATGAAACCATTTCTCGAAACCATGAGATTCCTCTCTCCCTACAGAAAGCCCATGGTGATCTCATTCATCCTGCTCATCTGCTCTTCACTGCTCATGCTCCTGCAGCCGAAGATGACCCAGTGGGCGATCGATATCGGGATCGCTGCAGGAAGTCCTGTGATGATCCTCGGTTTCGCTGCAGCGATCGGGCTCTCAGCAGTACTGAGTATGACCGTGAGCTACTACAGCGGGGTCAAACTGATCCATGCCTCTCAGCATATGAGTTATGATATGCGCAATGCGCTGTTCAAAAAGATCAGTGCCTTCTCGTTCGCTGATTTCGATGCCTGGAGGACCGGAGAGCTCATCGTCCGCATCAACTCCGATGTGAACACCATCCGCATGTTCATCCGCATGGGATTGTTCCTGCTGATCCAGTCCCTGATCATCCTGATCGGATCTCTCGCATCGATGTTCATCATCAACGCCCGTATCGCATCGGTCATGGCAGTGATCATGCCCATCGTGCTTGCCCTCTTCTTCTTCTCTGCAAGTTCGATCCGTCCGATCTTCGAGCAGGTACGTACAGCTCTTGATCAGGTGAACAACACCCTTCAGGAGAATCTGGTCGGGGCGAAACTGGTACGATCGTTCTCCCGACAACCAGAAGAGATCAGAAAGTTCGATACCGGCAACCTCGCCTATTTTCACATCTCCCGCAAGGTGTCGATGCTCATAGGCATCATCATGCCACTGATGATGCTCTTCGGTAATCTTGCAGTGGTCATCGTCCTCTATGCAGGCGGCAACATGGTCGCAGACCCGGCAAACGGTATGACCCTCGGGTCCCTGATAGCCTTCTCCAACTATACCCTTACCGCATTCTTCCCGCTGATCATGCTCGGCATGGTCCTGAGTTTCCTCTCGATGGCCCTGGCCTCCATGAAGCGGGTACATGAACTGCTGCAGATCACTCCTGCGATCAGAGAGCCGCAGGACCCTGTGCATCTGTCCTCCTGTGAAGGACGTATCACCTTCAGCGATGTCTCGTTCCGTTACGGCGATGGAGCCCCGGTGTTCGAACACTTCGATCTCTCGATCGACTCGAGTGAGATGGTGGGGATCATCGGTACGACCGGGGCGGGAAAATCGACGCTCATGCATCTGCTCCCTCGGTTCTATGATACGCAGGAGGGGTCGATCACCCTCGATGACATCGACATCTGTCGGATCTCCCTCTCCAGCCTGAGAAGCCGGATCACCATCGCTCTGCAGGAGACCATGCTCTTCTCAGGGACTATCGCTGAGAACATCAGGTTCGGGAAACCTGATGCGACTGACCGGGAGATCCGAGAGGCAGCTGCAGCGGCATGTGCTCATGAGTTCATCATGGAGAAGGAAGGGGGGTATGAGCATGTGCTCGGCGAGCGTGGTCAGGGACTCTCGGGAGGACAGCGTCAGAGGATCTCCATAGCCCGGGCTATCCTCAGTGCACCGGATATCCTCATCCTCGATGATGTGACCTCAGCTCTCGATGCTTCGACCGAGCGGACGATCATTGAGCATCTGCATGCAGCCGAGGTGAGCCAGACCCGCATCATCATCAGCCAGAAGATCAATGCGATCAGGCAGACAGACCGGATCCTTGTGATGGACAGGGGGACGATCATCGCATCGGGGACCCATGATGAACTGATACAGAGCTGCCGGACGTATCAGGAGATCTATGAGACGCAGAATCCGGCAAGCTGAGCGATAAGGAACGTACTGATATGGCAGATAAAGCCGAACAAGAGAAGACAACCACACAGAAGATCCGCCCCGGCTCGCGAGGGCATCACCATATGAACTTCGAGAAGCCGAAGGACAGCAAAGCATCACGCACACGGCTCCTTCGGTATATGAAAGAGCTCACACCGATCCTGCTCGGTTCCATGGTATTCCTCGTCACGGCAGTCCTGCTGCAGGTAACGGCACCGACGGTCTTGGGCAATGCGATCACCGACCATCTTGAGCGGTCGCTGGACCTCTCAGCATTCCTCCGTCAGATGATCATCCTCTCAGGTATCTACCTCTCGATGTTCGCATCACGGGCGGTGAGTTCAGTGATGATCGCCCATGCCTCGAACCGTCTGATCTATAAGATGAGAAAAGACGGCTTCGAGAAGCTGCAGAGGCTCTCACTCTCCTACTACGATCGCGCCGGGGTCGGTGATATCATCTCACGGATGACCAATGATATCGAGACGGTCTATAACGCCTTCTCGAACGGGTTCTCCTCAGTACTCTCGGGCACCCTCTCGATCATTGGGACCCTCGCTGCCATGTTCATCCTGAACATCCCCCTCTCGTTCGCCGTACTGTCGGTCGTACCGTTCGCCCTGCTGTTCGTCATCCTGCTCGGCAGGCGGGTCAAGGTCAGGGCACTGGAGAACCAGAAACAGGTGGGAGGTCTCAACACGGCTATCGAGGAGTCTGTCGAAGGGATGAAGATCATTCAGACCTTTCACCAGGAGCAGCAGCAGTATGAGGGATTCTCAGAGGTCAACGCAAAGGCACGAGATGCCGCGATCGATTTCTTCGTGGAGTCCTACAAGATGATGCCGATGATGGAACTGATGAACGGCATCTCCCTGGCGCTGGTCGTAGCCATCGGCGGTACGCTGGTGATCATATCCCCGGAGCTCTACTCCATCGGTCTGATCTCTGCGTTCATCCTCTATGCGAAGCAGTTCTTCGAACCGATCCGGCAGCTCTCGAACATCTACAACATGCTTCAGTCGGCATTAGCAGGTGCAGAACGGTTCTTTCAGATCATTGATACCGATGACATGATCAGCGAACCGGAACATCCGGTGACTGCTGAGGAGGCACGGGGGGACGTGGCGTTCGAGCAGGTGGATTTCTCCTATGTGACCGGCACCCCGGTGCTCGAGCAGATAGCCTTCAGCGCATCCTCGGGATCGGTGACAGCCATCGTGGGACCGACAGGAGCGGGGAAGACCACCATCATCAATCTGCTCAACCGGTTCTATGATGTCGATGCAGGCAGGATCACGGTAGACGGGAGAGATATACGTGACTACCGGCTCTCTGACCTGCGGGCTATGATGGGAGTGGTGCTGCAGGAGCCGTTCTTCTTTGCCGGTTCCATCCGTGAGAATCTTATGTACGGAAGACTCGAGGCTTCAGAGCAGCAGATGATCGAAGCTGCGACCCTGGCCAATGCGCATCACTTCATCTCATGCCTTCCTGAAGGGTATGATACCATACTGACCGAGCGGGGGATGAACCTCTCACAGGGAGAACGTCAGCTGCTTGCGATCGCACGTACGATCCTGGCCGATCCCAAGATCCTGATCCTCGATGAGGCGACCTCAAACATCGACAGTCTGACAGAGGCCCATATACAGCAGGCCATGAAGCATCTGATGACCGGCAAGACGAGTCTGGTCATCGCCCACCGGCTGTCAACGATCAAGAATGCCGATCAGCTGCTGGTCATCCATGACCATACGATCATTGAACAGGGTACCCATCAGGAGCTGATGGCACAGCAGGGATTCTATTCCCGTCTCTACTCCATCCAGTTCGAACAGGCCAGGGTCACCGAAGACATGTCCATCTGATCATCACGATCGTTCTTCAAGCACTCTCAGGACTTCCGGCAGCAGCTGCTTCTTCCGTGAGAGGATCCCGGGAAGGGCGAACTTACCTGCTGACTCCTGTTTGTAGACCAGGTTCTTCTCAGCCTGGGGATAGGAGGTACTCAGCAGGACACTATTCTCCTTGAGCACGTTGGTGATCAGCAGCATGGCCCAGTCGGTATGATGGGTGGACTTCACTGTCTCAAGGGTGGTGATGAACTGATCCTTCACCTCATCGACATCCTCAAGCGTGTTCACTTCCACCTGTCCGATACCGAACGAACAGCCGAACTCATGATAGATCTTGAAATCGGCCTCGACCAGAGCTCTGGGATTAGCCTCTGTGAGCACCATCGTATTGCTGAACAGGCGTTCTCCGAACGATCGGTACTCGGAGATACCCAGGATCGAACAGAGAGCCTCTACCACCAGCTGATCCTCTTGCGTGGTCGTGGGAGACTTGAGGATGACCGTGTCAGACAGGATCCCCGCAAGCAGCAGATGAGCGATCTGGGGACGCACTTCTACGTGGTATCTGATGAAGTGCTGATAGACGATCGTACAGGTACTGCCCACCGGAGCAGCTGAGATGTAGATGGGGAACCGGGTCTTCTCAGCCCCGAGCCGGTGATGATCTATGATCTCGACGATCTGGGAGTCCTCAAGACCTCTGACACTCTGAGACGCTTCATTATGATCGACGAGGATGACCCGTCGCCTGGGTCTGTTGATGAAGCATCGTCTGGTGACCGTACCGATGAACGCATCCCCGTCGAAGACCGGGAGTCCTCGGAATTCGGAGTTGATCAGAATATCGAGGGCATCATCGAACAGATCCTGTGTCTGCACCTTCGGAATATCTCTGGAGAGGATGTTCTTGACCGGAAGACTCAGCCGCAGCAGCCGTATGGTCTCAGCGGTATCCAGATACGAGACGAAGACCGTCCCCTCATACTCGGAGAAGTCGTATTCGACCTGCTCGTAACTCTTGTATCCCGTGATGATGATCGCAGGGAACTGCTCCCTGACCGCATAGGCGATCAGATCGGTACGCATGCCCACCACCATGACCGGCTTGTTTGGCAGCAGCTCTCTGATACGATCGAGACTCACTTCATAGGGCATGGCCCCGGTCATGATGAAGGTGGTGAACTCCTGCTGATCCCCGCTCTTGAGCAGTCGGCCCTTCACCACATGGCCGAAGTTCTCTGCCCGAAACGCATACTGAGGCCGGCCGGTACTGTTCTCCCTCATGAACAGACCGTTGATCTCATCGACACTGATCAATCCCGCGTATCGATCATCGTCATCGTAGACCGGCACCACACTGATCGTCTTATGGTTGAGGAGGTTGACCACCGCAGAGACCGGGTCGTTGATGTGAAGGCGTTCTTCAGGTTCTTTCACGATGTCGAGGACCCGTGGACGGAGGTCCTTGAGGAACTTCGGCGGTATGGTATCGATCTCCCTGAACGCTTCCTTGGTCGAGTTGTTCATGTGACCGCAGCGTATGGGGATGTAGGTGGTATCAGGATCGATGATGTTCTTCAGTTCGGCATAGCAGTACGCTGAACAGACGGAATCCATGTCAGGATTCCGGTGACCGGTAATATAGATGCTTTCAGGCATAGCTCTCACCTCAGGTTGTTAATGGTTGAAAAACAGGGAAAGGCTCTTGCATATACTACCGGATTGAATCTAATATAGCAACAAACAACGGGAGGATGATATGGGAAATACGGTTGTGATAGCCAATGATCATGGGGCTGTCCATACGAAGAATGAGCTCACAGCACATCTTATCGCACGGGGATATCAGGTGACCAATCTCGGTGTCGATGATCCGACCTCTGTGGATTACCCTGATATGGCGGCTGCCGCCTGTACCGAGTTCTTCAAAGGCGATTATGCATTCGGTATCGTCTGCTGCGGGACCGGGATCGGAATCTCGATCGCAGCTAATAAGATAGAAGGCATTCGATGTGCCCTTCCCCAGAATATCTTCGCAGCGAGGATGGCTAAGGAACACAACAACGTGAACTTCCTGGCCTTCGGCGGCAGGATCGATTACCCCGAGAGCATCACCGCGATGCTCGATGCGTATATGGACGCTGAGTTCCAGGGCGGACGACATGCTGACCGGGTCCAGAAGATCATGGATCTCGAGGGCTAGCTATCCAGGGGCCCTGATCGGCAGATCAGGGCTCGGTCTTTCGTCCTTCCCTGAAGCCTGTTTCTACCTCTGCCTGATCGATCCCTATCCGGCGACCCACAGCAGACCTGCACGGCCGATTACTGCCGATTCTCCCCCGGGAACCGCAGCTGTCTGCTGAGATAGCCCCCATTCCTGTAGGACGTAGGACTCATCCCGGTATATCTGGCAAAGACTCGTGCAAAATACTGACTGGAAGAGAACCCGCACTCAAGGGCGATCTGCGTGACCGAACGGTCACTCTGCGTAAGAAGCCCTGCAGCCTGAATACAGCGTGTGGACTGGATGTAGTCATTGGGGCTCTGTCCTGCATGGAGATCGAACAGGCTGTAGAGCCTTGATCTGCTGTATCCAGACACCTTGATCAGTACTTCGATGCTCAGCGGTTCGCTCAGATGTTCAGCGATATACTGCTGGAGTGGATAGATGACCTCATCCGGTGCTCCCTCGGAAGGATCCGAGAGCTCTCTGAAGAGCAGCATCAGCGTGCTGCTCAGAGAGTGCAGAAGATGCGCCCTGTCAGATTGGATGGCTGGATCGAGCTCACAGCTGAGCGTGCGCAGGATATCCATCTGGGAACAGAACAGCCCCGAAGGGGTGAAGACCCTGTCAGAGGACTCCTGCAATACCCTCCTGATCTCCCTGACAGACCCGGGCGATAATCTGAGCTCTCTCCTGAACTCTCTGCATCCGGGATCGAAGACCACAAAGAACAGAGCCCCTCTGTTCAGATAGTTGAGATAGCCCCGGTGCTCGGTATCAGGGGAGGTGATACTGAGCTTCCTGCCGGGGACCTGCAGCAGACTCGAATCGGAGAGTTCGAAACGAAAGTGCCCGGAATAGACATAGACGAACTCATAGCCCCGATTGATATGGAATCCCAGCGGTGTGGAGGCCGTCTGCGAGATATATCCCATCTCACTGATATATCCCGGGGCGATGGACTGGAGGGAAAACCGTTCCATGGAATCTCCTGTGTGCAGTATCGTATAGAAGAAAATCATACACGCAAATCACAGCGCTGTCCATCATACTCACAGGTATGAGTAGAACGACAGAAGATATCAGACGGCTGCGAACCCTCGCAGCGAAGACGGCACAGATAGCGGCCCTTCCGGTCCACCAGCAGAACATAGCACGGTGGAAGGCACACAATAGCTTGCAGAGCACCGACCCGATGCTGCTGGTCTATCCAGAAGGATCATGGACCGAACTGGTACCACCGGACACGCTGGTCTGTGAGAACCCGGTGTACAGGAATCTGGAGCGGGAGCTGCTGCAGCGGATGTACTATCATGAGCACCTTCAGGATGACCATCCCATCACTGCACCGGTGATCATCGAGAAACAGATCAGGCCGTTTGACTGGGGACTCAGAGAGCATCGTATCCATACAGACTCCGAACGGGGTTCCTATGAGGTGATCCCGGTGCTGAAGGAGCCCTCTGACGCTGATGCCCTGATCATCCCGGAAGTCATCTATGATCGGGAGGCTACCGAAACAGCCCATGCATTGGTACAGGAGGCCATCGGGGACATCCTGCCGGTGCACATCAGAGGTGTACAATTCCTGAGCTTTCACTTCAGTGCACAGTATATCGCATGGAGAGGGCTCCAGACGATGCTGATGGATCTCTATCTTGAACCGGAACTGGTGCACCGGGTGATGCAGTTCCTCACCGATGCATATGGTCACATCCTCGATGAGCTGGTACGACAGGAGCTCATCGATCACAACTGTGACGGCAGCTACCAGTCATCGGGAGGCAACGGGTATATAGACGGGATAGATGATCCAGAGAAAGCTCCTGCTTTGAGCAGGATGTGGGGATCTGCAGAATCACAGGAGCTCGCTTCGGTCAGCCCGGAGCAGCACAGGGATTTTCTCATGGTCTATGAGGCACAGATCCTCAAACGGTTCGCCCTCACAGGCTACGGCTGCTGTGACGATCTCACTGACAAACTCGATGACCTGTTCTCTCTGGTACCCAACCTGAGACGAGTGTCAGTCTCACCCTGGGCAGATGTCACCAGATGTGCCCGGATCATCGAAAACCGTGCTATCTTCTCCTGGAAACCCCAACCGGCAGATCTGGTCGGGGTGTTCGATGAGGAGAGGATCAGAGGTTATCTCAGGAACACACTGCAGATAGCACAGCAGCAGGGTACCATCCTTGAGATCATCCTCAAGGATACCCATACCGTGGAGGGACAGCCTCAGCGGTTTTCCAGATGGATCCAGATCGCACGGGAAGAGATCCAGAGGACGTATGGGAGGCCAGCGCCCATCAGGACAGGCTGAGGGGATCCACAGGGCAGACGAGCTGCAGCTGCCATACCTGTAAGCTGCTGTGAGAGCGCTACCCCTCTGTCTTGAGAGCACTGCCGTCAAAGGGGTGCGGCAGCAGTTCTTTGAGCGTGTACCGGATCTCGATACCGTTCAAGGTAGCCAGATAGACTTCCAGCTCCGGGGAGCAGAACTCCACCAGGACCTGCAGACACAGGGCACACGGAGGGGCTGGAGGTGAGTCATCGCTGACAATGACGATCGCCTCATACTCCTGAGGTCCCCCCAGAGCGATCGCCTGCAGCACTGCACCCCGTTCTGCACAGATCGTAGCACCATAGCTGGCATTCTCCACGTTACATCCGGTATAGATCGTACCGGAATCTTTCGCGACCAGCGCAGCACCGACCTTGAAGCCTGAATAGGGAGCATATGCGTGCTCACGCACCTGTTTGGCTGCAGTGAATGCAGTCTCAATGATCTTTTTCATCCAGACAGTATATCACACATGGTGAGCTGACAAAACAGTGTTTCACCCTATGTTCAAAATCCTCCTGTTCCGTTATGATAGATGCCATACCAAGCTGCTGAAAAAGCTGTTTCAGTGCTTTTACCAAGGAGGATCACGATGATCATACCCTATAAACATACACAGCCGTTGATCGCAGAGAGTGCCTTGATCTTTGAGAGTGCCGACATCGTCGCAGATGTGACGATCGGTGAAGATTGTTCGGTCTGGAGCAATGCGACCGTCAGAGGAGACATGGCCCCGGTGATAATCGGGAACGGCAGTAACATACAGGATAACGCGGTAGTCCATGTGAACACCGATATGCCCACACGCATCGGCAGGAATGTCACCATCGCCCACTCCGCCATCATCCACGGATGCACCGTCAATGATAACTGTCTGATCGGCATGGGGGCGATCCTGCTCAATGAGGCGGTCATACAGGAGGATTCCATCGTGGGTGCCGGCTCTCTGGTCACCGCACGCAAGAGCTTCCCTCCCAGATCACTGATCATGGGTTCACCGGCAAAGGCTGTCAGGCAGCTGACCGATGAGGAGGTTGAGGGGATCAGGGAGAATGCCCTTCACTACCAGCAGTATGCCAGAGACTATCTGTCAGAACGCCGCTGAGCAGCCCCCTCCCCCGTCAGCACGCAGGCAGGGGGTCATGAGCCCGTGTGAGGGGCTCGTCTTTCACTATCGGGTATGCCGATGATAGATACCCGGTCTGCCGGCTCTGACGAACCGGCCGCTTCCGGGTACTCCATGATAGATATCCCCTTCTGTCAGGATCTCCCCTCTGCGTATAGTCATCACCGCTTTGCCTTTCACCTCGGTCCCGTCGTACGGAGTATAGCCTGCCGCAGTGTGCTGTGAAGCGTTGGTGATCGTCCACCGTATCGAAGGATCGAACAGAGTGATATCGGCATCGGTATCCTTGATCAGACTGCCCTTCTGCGGATAGATGCCGAACATCTTCGCAGGGTTCACCGACAGCAGGGCAACGAGCTTCTCCATGCTGATCAGCCCCTTCTCCACGCCGAAGGTATGGATGAGCGGCAGCATCTCCTCGGTACCGGGGATGCCCGGATAGATCGTCCGGCAGTCATGGGATGAGAGTTTCTGCTCACGGGTGAAGGTACAGTGATCGGTCGCTATGATGGAGATAGCCCCTGTGATACGCCCTTCCACAGAGCCCGGTTGTCCTGCGCACTCCGCAGCGGCGGGGTCATGATATACAGCGGTGCATCCTCGCGATCGAGCAGTTCCTTCGTCAGCTGCAGATAATGGGGAGTCGTCTCTGTCGAGATCTGGATCCCCTTCACGCGCAGTTCCCCGATGGCTTTCAATCCTGCTTCAGAAGAGAGGTGTACGATGTATACCGGCATCCCGAGTTCTCCGGCAAGTCCCCCGATATAGCGTATGGCACGCTCCTCTGCCTCTGCAGGGCGCAGGAGGGCATGAGCTGCAGGGGTGAACGGCTGATCCCCATGCTTGAGCAGCAGCTCTTCGATGAGTTCATCATCCTCTGCATGAACGGTGACCATCAGTTCCAGGTCTCTGCATGCGGTGAACAGGGCTCTCAGACCATCTGTCTCGATCAGATACCCCACATTCCTGTAGGTGGTGAAGATCTTGATGGTATGCACCCCGGCCTCACGGACCGCCTTCAGCTGCTCGGGAATCTGTTCAGACATCCCATAGACGCCCTGATGCAGCGTGAAATCTATCGCCATCTCTGCGCCCATAGCCGCTGAACGGTCGGTGAGCGAATCGATCAGCGGACGTGTCTTGTCGTGGTCTGCGAAATCGATGACCGTACTCACTCCGCCGAAGGCGGCAAGTCTGCTGCCCTCCTGAAAACTGTCAGCGGTGACCGTCCCTCTCGATACCAGATGATAATGAGTGTGCGCATCGATGAGTCCGGGAAACACCAGCAGTCCCGATGCATCGATGATCCGTACCTGATCATCGAGCAGCGAAGGATCGATGGTCTCTGCGACCTGGCTGATCTTTCCCCCGGAGATGAGGACATCGCTTCTCTGTGTATGTTCTGACGTCACGATCGTGCCATTCTTGATGCATAGATCCATATAGTACCTCTCTTTGTTTTACCAAAAAATTAACCTGTATACAGCAGGTGGTTCTCAGCAGATCCCACTTGATGAATCTGAAGTATGGGGATACAGTATTCCGTATGAAAACCATAACCTACTACAAAGATACCACATTTCTCACACAACGACAGATAAATTCCAGCACCGGCAGCTCCACACTCCTTGATCTGATCAATGAGCACGGTATCACCGGGTTCGATGCTCCCTGCGGGGGGAACGGCACCTGCGGTAAATGCAGGGTCCGGATCATCGACGGGACGGTCACCGAACCTGCCGAGAACGAACTGGCGCTGCTCACCGAGCGCGAGCTGGCAGCAGGGATCCGTCTTGCCTGCTCCTGCAGACCCTTGAGTGACATCACCATCGATACCTTCGCATCAAGAGGTGACTCTGCGGTGATCTCATCGACCTCTGTGTCGGTGGCGGCGACCACTCCGGCCACCCCGAGATGCATCAAGGTTGCTGTTGATTCGCTTCCAGAGGCATCGATCCTGGACCAGAGGAGCATCTTCAGCAGGATCATCTCCCATGATGATCACCGGATGTACCACATGGATCCCCATCTGCTCAGACAGCTCGATACGCTGGACCCGGAAGATGCCCTGGTCATCCGTGACCAAGATATCTATCGCCGCATACCGGCTGGAGAGAGGATCTGCGGGATTGCCGTCGATATCGGGACCACGACCCTGGTACTCTATCTGGTCGACCTGGAAGACGGCCGGACCCTGGACGTCTATTCCGCCCTCAATGCACAGAAGTCCTTCGGTGCTGATGTGATCAGCAGGATCGCCTATGCCACAGAATCACAGGAGCACAGAGACCGTCTGCAGCAGGTCATCGTGCAGCAGATCCAGAAAGGGATCGAACAGCTGCTGGGAACACATCATCTGAAGAGTTCTTCACTGATGCACATCACCATCGCAGGGAACACGACGATGCTGCACCTGCTCACGGGTGCTGAGACCGCGGGGATCGCAGCCTCTCCGTTCATCCCGGTGTTCACCGAAGCGCTCACCTGTGAAGCTTCACGCATGGGGTTCACCGGTCTTGATGCTGTGACGGTCGAACTGCTTCCCTCTGTCGCCGCATATGTCGGAGCAGATATCACCGCTGGTATCCATACCTGCGCCATCCATACGAACCCGCAGCCGTCCATCCTCCTCGATATCGGGACGAACGGCGAGATGGCTCTGTCGGTGGACTCCAGGATCCTCTGCTGTTCGACTGCTGCAGGCCCGGCATTCGAAGGGGCGAACATCGCCTGCGGGACCGGCGGGATCCATGGTGCGATCGATTCAGTGAACATCACCCCTGAGGGGCTCACCTATACCACGATCGCTGATGAACCTGCTATCGGGATCTGCGGATCGGGTATCATAGATGCCCTCGCCGGTCTGCTCGAGCAGGGACTGGTCGACTACACAGGGAGGATCCTTGGACCGGATGAGAGCGATCATCCGGCTATCAGAGAACAGGACGGGAATCCGGTCCTGCTCCTCGCCGCAGGCGGGCAGCACGGCGTGCAGGACGATATCTATCTTACCCAGAAGGACATTCGTGAAGTCCAGCTGGCGAAGAGTGCCATAGCAGCCGGACTGCTCACCCTCATGGGTGATGCCCTCCTTACCATCGATGATATCTCACAGCTCTATCTTGCCGGAGGGTTCGGCAGTTTCATACACCCCCAGAGCGCTGGGATCATCGGTCTGATCCCGAGGAAGCTGATCGACAGGACCATAGCCGTAGGGAACAGTTCAGGTGAAGGTGCAGTACGCTGCTGTTTTGGCAGTGAACACCTGCAGGATACCCTTCACATTGCTGAACGATGTGAGTATATTGAGTTATCGGGACACAAGCAGTTCCAGGATCTCTATATCCAGGAAATGATGTTCGAACTGGAGGAGTAGCAGTGCCGAACAGAGAACAGAACGCCAGGCAGGAAGAACTGCTGGAGCGGGCACATCAGATCGCACGGCATTATACGATCAGCACCGGGATACCGGTGCGCGTCCTCACCGATGATGCTGATACCCGATCGTTCTGTGAATACTGTTTTGCAGGAAGAACAGACACCTTCAAAGAATCCTGTCTGGATCTGCATCGCTACAGTGCCAGACAGGCCGAGCGATTCGGCGGCAGCTACATGTATTTCTGCCACGCGTCCCTGCTCTACTGGGCAAGTCCCATCCTGCACGATGGAGTCATGATCGCATCGTTCACCGCAGGCCCTGCGCTGATCCTCGATAAGGAAGATATCATCGAAGAGCTCAGCCATCGAGAACATGCACTTCCGGCCGCCGAGATCAGCCTCAGTCTGATGGATATTCCCTCAGTCAGCCCCGAGCGGTCAAAGAGCCTTGCAGAGATGCTCCTGATGTGCGCAGGCTGGGTCAATGAACAGGGTGACAGTGTACTCATTGAGAGCGATGCCTACCAGAAACAGCAGGCCAAGATCTCCGAGTACATCCATCAGCTCAAGAGCCATGAGGACCAGAACATCCCCCGCTATCCGATAGAACTCGAGGAGGAGCTCTACTCTGCTATCGCCCAGGGAAAGAAACAGCAGGCACAGAGGATTCTCAACGAGATCCTCGGGAATGTCTTCTTCTCCTCGGGCAGCAAACTGGAACTGATCTCCTTCCGGGTGACCGAACTCATAGTCCTGCTCTCACGGGCAGCGATGGAGGGAGGAGCTGATCCTGAAGAGACCCTCAGCATGAACTTCACCTATCTCAGGCAGGTCGGTCAGTTCAGATCCCTTGATAGTCTCTCCTACTGGCTCTCGAAAGTCCTCAATGAGTATTCCAGTCTGGTCTTCGACATCCAGAGTACCAAACATGTGGACCGGTTGGAGAGGACTCTGCACTATATCCACACGCACTATACTGAGAAGATCTCCCTCGAGGATGCCTCAGCCTATGCGGCGATCAGTCCCACCTACTTCAGCAAGATCTTCAAAGAGGAGATCGGGCTGAGCTTCACGCGGTACATCAACCAGATCAGGATCAACCATGCGAAGACCCTGCTCAAGACGACCCCCTGCACGCTGATCGAGGTCGCCGGACTGGTTGGCTTCGAGGACCAGAGCTATTTCTCCCGGGTCTTCAAGCAGGAGGTCGGCATCTCCCCGGGAAAGTACCGATCCAACAGCATCCAGTGGAAACACGACAAGTCAGGTATCCACTCATAGTCTGATCTGCCCGACCAAAGAAAGTTCCATAAGATTGTTCATAAATATATAAATAAATCAAAGATTTATCCAAAGAACCGTCGTATCGTATATATAGTACACAAGATACATCAAGGGGAAAGAGGTGAGAATCCTCTGCGAGCCCGTCACTGTGAACACCAGCTGCTGGTGAAGCCAGATCGCCTTGATAGTACAAATATACAAAGCTTCGAGGGTCAAGCAGAATTAACAAGAGGAGTCGCTATTATGGCAGTAGATCTGAAAGCACTTTCTGAATTCTTGCAGAAAGGCCGGGCAAAGGAAGTCACCGAACTGGTTCAACAGGCACTCGATGAGGGCATGAGCGCAAAAGTCATCCTCCATGACGGACTCATGGACGGCATGAACATCATCGGAGTCAAATTCAAGAACAATGAAGTGTTCGTACCTGAGGTGCTCATCGCGGCACGGGCCATGAACATGGGTACCACTATCCTCAAGCCGTTTCTCGCTGAAGCAGGAGAGGTCGCCACTGGTAAGGTCATACTCGGTACAGTGAAGGGAGACCTTCATGATATCGGGAAGAATCTGGTAGGCATGATGATGGAAGGCAAGGGGCTGGAAGTCATCGACCTGGGGACCGATGTCTCTGCAGATCGGTATGTCGAAGAGGCAATCAAGCATGAGGCGAACATCATAGCATGTTCTGCACTGCTGACTACGACCATGACACAGATGAAAGCTGTGGTCGAGAAGGCAGAGGCTGCGGGCATACGAGATAAAGTGAAGATCATGATCGGCGGTGCACCTGTGACAGATTCGTACTGTGCAAGCATCGGGGCCGATTACTACACATCAGATGCCTCTTCGGCTGCACAGACAGCAGTCGATATCTGCTCAGCATAAGTGCCGGGCATCATTTGATCATAGACGTGGCCGTGTATGCGGCCACGTACTTTTTAACAGGAGCAAATCAGTGACAGGAAAAGAACGAATCTACGCCGTGCTACAGGGTAAAGAGACCGACAAGACCCCATGGGTCCCGTTCGCAGGAGTACATTCAGGAAAACTGAAGGGATACAGTGCAAAAGAAGTTTCTCAAAGTGCAGACAAGCTGTTCGAATCACTCCTTGAGGTGAACAGAATCTACAAACCTGACGGCCAGCCTGTCATGTTCGATCTGCAGATCGAAGCAGAGATCATGGGCTGCGACCTGGTATGGGCAGAGGATGCCCCTCCGACGGTCTCGTCCCATCCGCTTGCAGAGACACCGGAGATCCCCGATCACATCCCCGGCCCTGAAGAGGGCAGGCTTGCCATGGAGATCGATGTGATGCAGAGGATGAAAGCCGCAGTCGGTGATCAGAGTGCCCTCTACGGACTGATGTGCGGACCGTTCACGCTCGCCTCCCACCTGAGAGGAACCAATATCTTCATGGACATGATCCTGGATCCGGATTATGTGCACAGACTGCTCTCCTATACCACTGATGTGGCTATACGACTCTCTGAATACTTCATTGATGCAGGCATGGATGTGATCGCAGCGGTAGACCCCCTGATCTCACAGATCTCTCCCGACCACTTCTCCGAGTTCATGCATGCACCATTCTCCCGACTGTTCGATGCGATCAGAGCACGGGGTGCCTACTCATCGTTCTTCGTATGCGGGAATGCGACCATGAACATCGAACCCATGTGCAAGACCGGCCCGGACAGCCTGTCAGTAGATGAGAACGTATCCCTGGCCGATGCGAAGAAGGTCACAGATTCCTACGATGTGGTGATCGGCGGGAATATCCCTCTGACCTCCGTCATGCTCTTCGGCAACCAGCAGGACAACATGAAATCGACCGTCGACCTGATCGACAGCGTGACCCCCGGACGTCTGATCATCGCCCCAGGCTGTGACATGCCCTATGACATCCCGGTAGAGAATACCATCGCGATCGAACAGGCAGTACATGAGACTGACTCGGTGCGTGATATGGTCAAGAATTACGAGAGTGCAGGCCTTGAGTTCACCGGCGAACTCCCGGACTACGCACATCTTGAGAGACCGCTCATCGAAGTCTTCACCCTTGATTCAGCGACCTGTGCCGCATGTACCTACATGATGGCAACAGCCCTTGATGCCAAAGAGCACTTCGGCGATGCCATCGATGTCATCGAGTACAAGTACACATCTCCGGAGAATATCGCACGATGCGGTGCCATGGGCGTCAAACAGCTTCCGAGCATCTACATCAATGGAGAACTCACCTATTCATCACTCATCCCGAGCAGGGACGAACTTGCAGCACAGATCAGCAAGTACCTGTGACCGCTGAGTACAGGAGGACAGAAATGAAGGACAAGATCCCTCTCTATATCATCATAGGGTTTCTCGGTTCAGGGAAGACCTCCATGCTCAACAGCCTCCTTGCTCAGCATCAGTGGGAGAGCGCAGGGTGATCATCAATGATTTCGGTTCGCTGAACATCGATGCATCCCTCGTCGAAAGCCCTGATCAGATGGTCAAGACCGAACTCTCAGGAGGGCAGATCTTCTGCTCCTGCCTCTCCGGGAGTTTGTCGATGCTGTTGCAGCGTACGCCCCCTGCCGATCGATGCACTGTTTGTTGAGGCATCAGGGCTGGCAAAACCCAACCCGCTGCTGGAGATCATGCAATGGGCAGATACCAGAAGTGACCAGGCCTTCGACTTCAGGGGCATGGTATGCATCATCGATGCAGATCGCTACTTCACCCTCTCTCAAGCCCTGATGACAGTCAAAGAGCAGGTCGTCTACAGTGATCTGTTCGTCATCAACAAGTGCGACCTGACTGATGAGACGACCCTCAGTGCACTGGAACAGGAACTGCAGCTGCTCAGACCGGGCTGCAAGATCATACGGACGACCTACGGCAAGGTCCCTGCTTCGGTCCTGCAGGAGCACAGGTTCGATCCCGATGTGCTCAGAGGGACAGACCCGACTGAGTACACAGGTTGGGGGATCAACGGCAGACCGGTACCCATGCGTCTGACGCCCGATGCTGCGGTACCGATAGCACAGCTCGATCGCTTCGTCAGGCAGCTCAGCCCGAAGACACTGCGCATGAAAGGGTATATCATGACCGTAGAGCATGGACTGGTCCTGGTCAACAGCGTCGCCGATCAGATAGCTATCGATACTGACCTTCCTGCGGGGACGAAAGCTCATGTTCAGGCTGCACTGGTGGTGATCACCGAAGGCGGCAGTGACCTGATCATCTCGCTTGGCGAGCACTGGCGATCAGTCACTGGTATTGAGGTATCGGTACAGACAGGTTCATGATTCCCGGAGGCATCAGATGAGCGATCCATCTATCATCAGACTGAGTACGAAGTTCTCGACCCCGTTCTCCTGGTTCGCACAGAAGATCATGCTCGAACAGTTCCCGGAACTCGAAGATGAGGCACAGCATCTCTACAGCATGGCTGCAGAGATGCTTGAACCGCAGAGCATCCATGCCCAGAAGTTCATCGACAGCTTCAGCCGTGATGCCCACGGGGTCTCCTCGATAACGATCGAAGGGTGCAGCTTCACCGGGAAGGTCCTTGACCGTCTTGAGCAGGTCCATCGGGTGTTTCCCTATATCGCGACCTGCGGCACCGGCCTTGAAGAGGTGGATGTCTCATCGATGGACTTTCTAGCTCCCTACTGGATAGAGATCCTGAAGACCCAGGCCCTGCGAGAGGCGCAGAAACAGCTGCGGGCCTACCTGTCTGAGACCTACAGGATCTCCAGGACCAACAGCCTCAACCCCGGATCAGGCAATGTCGATATCTGGCCGATCGAGGGACTGAGAGAAGTGTTCACCCTGCTCGAGGGGGGTGATGAGGTGGGAGTACGACTCACTGAGAGCTGTCTGATGATCCCCAACAAATCCATCTCAGGGCTCTTCTTCGATCAGGACCGCATCTATGAGAGCTGTGCGTACTGTTCACGTGAACACTGCCCCGACCGAAGAGTGCCGTTCAAAGAACAGCTCTGACCCTATCGATTCTTTCTGATCATCCCCTCAGCCGCCCTGATCCCGCTTGCCCAGGCAGCGGTGATACCCCGACTCGTACCTGCGCCGTCCCCGGCGAGGAAGACATCCTCAGCGACGTTGAAGTACCCGTCAAGATAGGCAGGCTTGTTCGCATAGAGCTTGATCTCGGGATAGTACATGATCGTCGAGGGATGCAGTATGCCCGGTACGATCGTATCGAGTCTCTTCATGGCTTTCCAGATCCCTCTGAGGACCCGGGCGGGCATGGCAAGACTGATATCGCCAGGGCAGCAGTCACGAAGGCTGGGAGCGAAGTCATAGAGGTCGTTGTTGAACGTCTCCAGTTTCGATCGGGAACCGACCCTGAAGTCCCCTACCCGCTGCATCAGCGGCTTCCCGCCTCCCATCAGCATGGCCTGCATACCCAGATTCTCCGCGAACTGCTGACCGCTCGCAAGGGGTTCAGTCAGACCGACGGTCTTGAGCATGGCAAAATTGACCAGACCGTTCTCCTTCCCGTGCCCTGCCGAGTAGGCATGGCCGTTGACCGAATGGTAGGGCTGTCCTGATGAGCTGTGATAGAGTTCCTTGACCACATGGGCATTGCCGCTGTTGGTGCAGAAGGTCCTGACCTTGTCGGGAAAATGGAACTTGGGATCGTAGTAGTCGGTCACGATCGGATAGTGCTCGATACGGGTCTCGATACGGATCCCGATATCGACGATGTTATCGATGTAGGAGACCCCGAGAGCATCGAGGGTCTGCTGCAGGAACCTGAAGCCCTGTCTTCCCGGAGCGATCAGGAGCTGCCCGTAGGAGAGTTCTCTCTTCGAGGTCTCGATCACATGGGAGCCACCATCGAGACCGAGCATCTCCTCTTTGAGTGCAAGGGTCACATCACGCCGTTCGAGCTCTTTCTGGAGTTCTTTGATCAGCCGCAGCCCCCCGTCCGTTCCCAGATGGGTCTGTTCGATCTCCAGCAGCTCGGTATCGAGCCGCTGTGCACGCTGCTGATAGATGGCGAGCCGTGATTTCGGCAGGATGGAGGGTTTGAGGAACTCCGATACCTTTTCCAGATATTCCCCGGCCTGGTCCCGGTCCCAGTAGTCAAGCGGGAACGATGGGGAAGGTGAAATTCATCTTGCAGTCGTTTCTCATACCGCCCGAAGAATACTGCAGTCTATCGAGGATGATGATCCTCAGTTCAGGCCGTCGTTCACTCAACTCGAAGGCGGCGCCCATTCCCGCCGGGCCGGACCCGATGATCACGACATCATACTGTTCACGTGAAGCTGTTCCCATGTGGACTTCCTTACGGTTGTTATTCTTCAGATCCGATTCTGGATCTCAGGGTCTTTGAACAGACGATTCCCGGAGATCGAGGAGATGGCGTCCATCTGCTCGCGATCCAGGGAAAAGTCGAAGATATCGATATTCTGTGCCAGTCGCAGAGGATCTGCTGATTTCGGCAGAGAGATGACCCCGAGCTGGTACTGCCATCGCAGTACGACCTGTGAGATACTCTTTCCTGCTGCATCTGCGATCTGTCGACAGACCTCACTGTCGAAGACCTCCCCGCGCCCCAGCGGTGCCGATGCAGCTACAGCGATCAGATGTCTTCTGCAGTAGCTCTGCAGTTCAAGCTGGGGGTATCCGGGATGCAGTTCTATCTGATTGATAAGCGGTTTGATATGATTCGACTCTACGATGACCTTCAGATCACTGATGGTGAAGTTGCTTACCCCGATCGCCCGGATCCTGCCTTCGGCATAGAGTCGTTCAAGAGCCATCCAGGTCCCCATGACATCCTCACCTGGCCAGTGAATGAGATAGAGATCCATGTAGGAGGTACCGAGGTCCCTGCAGCTCTTCTCGAAGGACTTCAGCGTCTTGTCATATCCCATATCACTGATCCATACCTTACTGGTGATGAACATCTGTTCGCGCGGTATGTGGTTGTTCTTCAGAGCCCTTCCTATGGCTTTCTCGTTCTTATAGAACGATGCGGTATCAAGGTGACGGTATCCTGCCTCATAGGCACTCTTCACCACTCTGGTCATCTCTGCGATACCACCGATCTTATAGGTGCCGAATCCGATGACCGGTATCCGTATGCTGTTTCCCAGAGTCATCATCTCAGGGAATGTCACGCTGCTGTGCATCATTGACTCCTCGTTTGGTGCCGCTGCGAAGCCCTCATGCTGAACTCACATCCGCAGTAGTCCTGACGGTAGAGCTCGAACTCCCGGCTCAGGGCAATACTTCGGGCGAACCCGTTCTTCTTCTTGAAATCATCAGGGACGAACCCATCCAGCCCCTCTGCCGCGGCGAACAGTGAGGCTGAGCGCTTGTGAGGGCTGATCGAGAGGGTGGTGGAGAACTGCTGCATACCAAGCTCTTCAGCTTTCTCAGCAGTGCGTCTGAGACTGTAGGCAAAACAGCGGTCACATCTTCTGCCCTTCTCCGGTTCGTCCTCCAGACCACTGACCCACCTCAGCCAGCTTTCGTGATCGTAGATATCTTCGATCAGGGGGACAGAGAAGATACGGGCAAGCCGCTCCACTTCCGCAAGCCGCCTGAGATATTCCTGATGTGGGTAGATATTGGAATTGGAGAAGAACAGGGTGACATCCTCTCCACGCTCTGTGAGACGTTCTATTGATGCAGATGCACAGGGTGCACAGCACACATGCAGCAGATATCGTACCTGATCACTACTCATGGAGGTGATTATACCGAAAGATCGAATGTTTTGTTACCCCTCGGTGTGCCGTGTTCAGGGAAAAAGTGCTGACTCCCGTCAGTGAGGCAAGAGACGGAGTGATGTGACTGAAGAGTTTCGGAGCATCAGCACTGCGGTGCGGCAGGATCGTGAAGGCGCTATCTGCAGCTCTCGCCGGCGGACCTGTGGTCTGTCCGGCGGGGACTGCAGATACCTGTCACTGCTCGAGATAGTTCTTCATGATCGAATAGCAGGAGTTCTCATTGATCCTGACCACCTTCATCTCACGTACCGCATTCTCAGGAGCGTCAGATGCATGGGCTGTATTGACCATGATATTCTGTCCGAACTCACGTCTGACTGTCCCGCCCGGAGCTTTCGTCGGATCCGTCGGTCCAAGGACCTCACGTATCTTGTTCACCGCATCTTTACCTTCATAGATCAGGACCATACTCTTGACGGTCCCGTGATAATCATATTCATCCACAGGACAGGTGTCGGGTCTTCTGCCGGTCATGAACTCGACGATCTGATAGAACTGATCGAGGGCGAGTTCCTCACCGAGCGATGAGGTGAGGCTCTGCAGGACATCATCACTGCATACCACATCGAATTCCCGTTCGAGCACATCCTTGGCCTTTCTCCCGTAGATCGGTGAGAGCTTCTTTTTGAGCACATCCCTGACCGGTCCATAGAATTCCAGAGCCTGTGAGAGAGACATCTGCTGGACTTTGCAGCTGATGATCCTCAGGCCGGTCCTGCTGAACATGTCAATGATCGTTCCCGGTCGTGAGCTGGCAAATCTCCAGTTGTCCGGTTTGATGATCACCAGGGTACGCTCGATCTTATCGGGATCGGGGTAGATCATGTTCTCGATGACTGTAGGTTCATCCCTGATGAAGTCCATGATCATCTTCATATGGATGCGTGCCGTCTCCCGGGTTCTCGGTGTGAGGACGGCCGGTTCATAATAGACGACTTTCTTGGGATCTTCCGGAGATGTGACAAAATCGGCATACGTATCCCGAATGGTCTCACCGGTGATGGACTCCAGATGGACCTCTTCACTGTAGAGCGGCCCTGCGATGTCTGAGAGCTGCTTGAAGGCATCTTTGCCTCTGAAGAGCAGCATCAGTACTCGGTGTTTCCTTCCCCCGCTGGGAGAGAAGGACCGCAGGATATAATCATGCATCAGCTCACCACCTCGGGGAGCACTCCCCTCATAGGTTGCAGCTACCGATGCGGCATATTCCTGTGCGAATTCTGTAGTCGGAGCGAACAGCTGTGCTCCGACGAATTCCAGATCAACCCGTGACAGCAGTCGGGCAATGACTCCCCCGGTCCGACTCTTTGCTATGGTGTACGGAGTGACTAAGACATAAGACAGTTCCTGGGCCATACTAACCTCCTAAACCCGTATGTGATCCTGAGATCACCAAGACTTCCTATACCATAATCTGTGGAAAAACTCAACAGAGCAGCATCGGGAACAGGCCCGATAACCTGTACATGACAGCTGCAGGGCAAACAGGGCGCCGTCGATGAACATGATCGGGGTGGTCTGGCATCATTGCAGGCGATCGGCCGGGCACCCGAAGGATTTCCGGTATATTTCGTCTGCTGTTACGCTGGCGGATTCCTGTGGATGTATGGTATGATGGATATGATTCATCATGCGGTGATGATCTTCTGTACCGAAGAAGGTTCACAGCACGCATACGCTACTGATCGATTGCCGGGAGGCATCCTGTCAGATCCCCTGCAGCTGCCCTCCCTCAGGTACTCCTGCTGCCGTCTCTGCGGTCTTCCGGGCCCTGATTCGCAGTCAAACCGCCGGTCATCCTCTCAGCAGGACCGGCACTGTACGCAGAGCATATCGCTGCCTGCGGTCCACATCGATTGTGAGGTCCTATGAACAGCCAGCCGACGATCATCTGCTGCGACCACACGGCACCTGAAGTACTGCAAGCCCTCTCAGAAAAACGCATCAACTGTACGATCCACTCAAAACCTTCCTGCACCCGATCAGAAGCACCCTGCGATGATACTGCGAAGCCGATCACGGAACTCCACGACCTGGTTCTCATCACCTGCAGCCCCTGCCGGTATCACAGTTCTCTGGATAGGCCTTCAGAAGAGTCGTTTGAACCACGATACAGGGATACTGCATGTGATACAGACGCCCTCTCGATCGATCAACTCAGTATCGCCCAAGTCCTGCACAGGAATCAGATAGAGTCACTGCAGCAGAGAGTCTCTCAGCTGATGGAAGAGAACAGAGACTATGCCGCGATCCTGAACGTACTTGAGACCATCTCCACCTGTGCCGCGGAGCGGGAGCTGATCGACAGTATCACCGATACCCTTGCTGTGCTGCTCTCTGCAGGCAGGGTCAGATATCTCTCTGCCGAGCAGAGCAGCAGGGAGGACCGAAGGCGTCACCGGGCGATACTCGAAACACGATATGCCCTGGCAGCTGATGCTGCAGGCTTCGCCTTCGGGCTCTTCAGTCATGATCAGCTCATTGGGGTCTTCGTCCTAGAAGGCTTCCTGTTCACTGATGACCTTGAGACTTATGCCGCGTTCTGCCTCAAGATCTCCACGGTCCTCTCCACTTCTCTGATCAGTATCCGTCATCGGAACAGGATCATCGATCTCAGCAGATACGACAGCCTGACCGGTCTGTTCAACAGAGCCTGTTTCACCGAAGTGCTGCTCGAGATGGAATCCGAGGAGTCACCTGCAGTGACTATCCTCGTCTGTGACATCGACCACCTGCACAGGATCAATGACACCAAGGGGGAGCAGACCGGAGACAGCATCCTCAGGCGTATGACTGAGCTGCTGCACATGAGTTTCCGTCAGGGAGACCAGATCTTCCGTATCGGAGGAGATGAGTTCGCGGTGATCATCAGGGACTCCGCAGAGGCATCTTCTGCAGGGATCACCTCACGGCTTTCCCATAATCTGAACCTCATCCGGGAGCGACCGCAGCGGGAGTTCGTCACAGCTGAACTCTCCTTCTCCTGCGGCAGGGCTCAGAGCAGTGAATGCGGCAGCTGCATACGTGATACCTACCGTCTTGCACAGCAGCGCATGTACGAGGACAAACAGCATAAGGATACGGCTCACTTCTCATAGCCCTGACAGCTGATGGTCCTGCTCTCCGCGGGAGATCCGTGTTCCTGAACTCCTGTTGCTTCGGGTGCACGAACGGGTTCATCAAAACTGTCAGTCATGACGTCCTGCCATGGTATATGGTATGATGATATGAGGAGGTGGTGCGAATGATCGAACATGTTCATGAGCATATCCTTGATGAGATACGGACCAATACCCGTACTGATACCATCTTCATCCTGGCATCGATCGCACTCAATATGGTCACTCTTGCAGTGAACACGGCAGTCGGAAGTGACGATCACCCCAACGGCTTCATCATGGCGATGTTCACGATGCTCATCGTGGTCGTGAATCTGGTCGCCGTCATTGGGCTGCTCAAGGGAAGGAAGAACCGGGAAAAACTGGTCAGGGGGTTACTGAAGATCTATGCTGACAACAAGGTGGATGGGTACTATGACCGATCCCTGCTCGAATCCTATAAGACCCGGTATGTACTGTTCATCCTTGTAGTCCTGTCAACCGGCTTCGTTTCAGCGGTCGTCCCCTATATGATCGTGCTCACTCGCACATGAGGTTACATCTACAGCGGAGATCCCCCTGAGGCCTGGATCGCTCAGACCGACAGTGCATTGGAAGAATCATATGGGCTGTCCTGCTGTTCATCTTCTGTATGAGCGATACACGCACGATCCTGACAGAACGTATCGATTCCCTGCTCCTCGATCGATTCGGCCTCACCGGCTGCTATCCCTACCAGCAGCTGGTGATCTTGAACATCCTGGAAGAGGAGGGACCTGATGACCAGCTGGTCCTGCTTCCCACTGGTTACGGGAAATCGCTCTGCTTCATGCTCCCGGGCCTGCTGCTTGAAGGGATCACCCTCATCGTCTATCCTCTGCTCTCACTGATGAATGACCAGAATCGGCGATTCGAAGCACTCGGGGCTGCCGTGTTCCAGCTTCGCGGGGGACAGAGCCCTGCAGATAGAAGGGCCCTCTTCACTTCGATGCGGCAGGCCGGGAGGGCCTTCGTGCTCACCACCCCCGAGACGCTGGAGAATCCCCGGGTCCAGCAGGAGCTCTCGAGTCTGTGCATCAGCCACATCGTCATCGATGAGGCCCATATCGTCAGTGCCTGGGGGAGGAGTTTCAGACCGGCCTATGCCCGGCTGGGAGCGATCGTGCAGACGATACCGCATCAGAAGTGTACCGCGTTCACCGCGACGGCTTCGGCACAGACGGTGGAAGACATCAGGGACCTGCTGTTTCTCGGGAAACCGGTCCATATCGTGCAGGGTGATGCCGATCGGCCGAACATCTTCTACAAGGTCATCCCATCGATCTCGAAAGAGCGGGATCTGCACTGCCTGTTCACCCATCCCTGCATCAGGCGTCCGATCCTGGTCTTCTGCGGAAGACGTGATACCACCGAGCAGCTGGCCATGATCTTTCGCGTGCGTCTGGGTTCACAGCAGATCTGCCATTACCATGCAGGACTGTCGAGCAGCGAGAGAGCCCTCAAGGAGCAGTGGTTCACCGCTTCACAGGACGGGATCCTCTTCGCTACCACCGCCTTCGGCCTCGGAGTGGATAAGAGCGATATCAGGACCGTCATCCACTACCGCCTGGCCTCCGATATCGAGGCCTTCCTGCAGGAATCGGGACGGGCCGGCAGAGATCGACAGTCAGCACTCTCGGTCACCCTCTTCTACCGCAGTGAACTGCAGGATCAACGGACCGACAGCAGGATCAGGGAGTATCTGCGTGATACCTCCTGCTGCCGGAGGACGGCGCTGCTTGCAGCTTTCGGGCAGCAGGTATCCTCATGCTTCGGCTGTGATGTCTGTGATCGATCAGTGATCGAAGAACCCGACGGGCAGCGGGAGATCCTGCAGCTGATCAGAGCGTATCCGCACCGACTCACCGCAGGAGATGCTGCACGGATCCTCTACGGCAGGGCCTCACGTGTCATGATCACCCGGCGGAGGACTGCCTGCCGCGGCTTCGGGTCGCTCCGCAGCTGGGAACTCGATGATATACAGCAGGCTGTCGTGCAGCTGATCGGTGAAGAGGAAGTCGGTGAAGATGCTTCGGGACGTCTGTTCCCGGCAGACAGGAAGAAGTCCCTGCCATCGAGGGCAGCAGCACTGCTGATCGGCGCAGGCGCTGTATGCAGGCGGTCAGCTCACAGCCTGCTCAGGTCCCCGGGACGATCACCGGAGGTATGACCTCCTGCAGGATCCGGCCTGAAGAAGGATCTGAGAGCCGATCGAGGAGCATGATCGCAGCCCTCTGGTAGATCAGCTTCTGCCTGATGTCCACACTGGAATAGCGGTACGGGACGATATCAGAGAGGGGGCTCGCATCATACCCGACGGCAGGGAGCTCACACTCCCGTACGATATGGCCGGTGGTCATCCGGCTGAAGAGTCTGAGCAGCAGACGGTCGTTCACACAGGCTATGCCGTCAGCCCCGTCCTTGAGGCACTGATAGATCTCAGGGAGCTTCTCACTGAGCTCATACGCACTCTGCTCCGCCTCGATGACGATGGCCTGCTCCTCATGGGTACTGTCCCACTGCTGCAGGAATCCTTCAAGGCGTTCTGCATGGGGCTGCACACTCCGGTGGTAGCTCGTCACATAGATCGGGCGGTGTACCCCGAGCCTGTCCAGCGCCACTGCCTGCAGCTCACCCCCCGCCCTGTTATCGGTGGAGCAGCTCCACAGCCGGTCATAGGAACCGGTATGATGAGCAGCTACGTAGGGGGTGGAGAGTCTGCGTACGGCATCCGCCTCCCGGGGATCATCGATATCGAACAGCAGCAGAGCGTCACACTGATCCTGCAGTGTGTCGAGCTGCTTCAGATCGGTGACCGTCTCCAGGTTCAGGTGATACATCGTGGTATCGATCACCGATTTCACCCCTTTGATCACATCCCCGTAGAACCAATTGAACGCAGGCATCGCGTTCCAGTAGTAGGGTCTGCTGCCCTTGTCGAATTCCACGAGGGTGATCACCCCGGTACCGGTCCTTCTCAGAGCACTGGCCGCCTTGTTGGGTACATACCCGAGCAGCCGTGCACTCTCAAGGACTGCCGTCCGCTTCTGCGGGCTCACCGAAGAGGGATTATTATAGACACGGGAGACGGTCGCAGAACTGACCCCTGCTGCATGAGCTACCATATCCCGTGTCACTGCAGCGGTATTCTTCTTGACAAGTGGTTTCATATCAGGTATTGTACACGTGTACATGATTCTATGCAAGAAAAAAAGGAGTCTGCCATGGATCTACAGGAACATCCGCATCGAAGATTCAATCCGCTCACGGGAGATTGGGTGAAAGTATCGCCGCACAGGACCAAACGTCCCTGGCAGGGCCAGGTGGAGAAGCCGCAGATCGATACCCTCCCGGCCTACGATGAACACTGTTACCTCTGCCCGGGAAACGAACGTGCCGGAGGGCATATGAATCCCCCCTACACCGGCACCTTCTCATTCGATAATGATTTTGCCGCCCTGATCCCCGATGTGCCGGCAGGCTCCCTCACTGCCGGACCCCATGACATGCTGCAGGCGAAGACTGACAGAGGCATCTGCAAGGTCGTCTGTTTCTCCCCGCGGCATGACCTCACCCTTGCCAGGATGGATCTCCCGGCCATCGAAGCGGTGGTGCAGCTGTGGAAAGATGAGTATGTCGCTCTGGGGGCAAAGGATTTCATCAACCACGTACAGATCTTCGAGAACCGCGGTGCGGTCATGGGCTGTTCGAACCCCCACCCTCACGGGCAGATCTGGGCTGAAGAGGAGCTGCCTGACATCCCAGCACAAGAGCTGAAGAACCAGCGCAGCTACTATGAACAGCACGGCAGTGTCCTTCTGTGTGACTATCTGGACTATGAGCTGGAACAGAAGGAGCGTATCGTCATAGAGAACGACTCCTTTGTCGTGCTGGTACCCTTCTGGGCAGTATGGCCGTTCGAAGTCATGGTGCTCCCCCGACGTGCGGTCTCTTCCCTGGCTGAACTGACAGCACAGGAGCAGAAGGATCTGGCTTCGATCATCAAGCGCATCGGTATCCGTCTTGATAATCTCTTTCAGACGAACTTCCCCTACTCGATGGGTATCCACCAGGCTCCTACCGATGGCGGGGAGTATCCCATGCTGCAGATGCACATGCACTACCTCCCGCCGCTGCTTCGTTCGGCGACAGTGAAGAAGTTCATGGTGGGCTATGAGCTGATGGCCATGCCCCAGCGTGATATCACCGCAGAGACCAGTGCTGCAAGGCTCAGAGAGCTTTCAGAGACCCACTTCATGGAGATGGCATGACTATGAGAACTGAGACAGCAGCAAGGCTGCTCTCCCGTATCGAGCAGGGAGCCCTGCACGGGAGTTATGGAGATCTCTACGGCAGCAGGTACTCAGCTGCCATAGAGGATGCACGGTACCGGGAACTGGTCCAGCGGCATCAGCAGCTGTTCAGAACGGTCGACGAAGTACGACTGTACAGTACTCCCGGCAGGACCGAGCTCGGGGGAACCATACCGATCATAATCACGGGCACGTACTGGCTGCAAGCATCAACCTCGATACCATAGCAGCTGTCACCCCTCTGATGATCAGATGGTCGTCATAGATTCACTGGGATTCTCTCCGGTGACCGTCGACATCAGCGACCTCTCCTGCAGGGAACATGAGAAGGGAACCACTGAGGCCCTTGTCAGAGGGATAGCCTCCCGCTTCGCTGATCTTGGCTGCCCCATACGGGGGTTTCGCGCGAACACCTCGACCCGGGTACTCAAAGGATCAGGACTGAGCTCCTCTGCGGCCATCGAGATCATGATCGGGACGATCTTCAATGATCTGTATCACGAGAACAGGTGTACCCCTGTCGATCTGGCCCTCTACGGCAAGTATGCCGAGAATGTCTATTTTGATAAGCCCTCCGGCTGATGGATCAGCTCGCCTGCGCCTACGGCGGTATCATCGGTATCGACTTCAAGCATACCGAGACACCTTCGGTCAATCCCATCACCTATGATTTCCATGCCAGAGGGTATACCCTCGTGGTGGTCGATACGGGAGGCAATCATGCGAACCTGACTCCCGAGTATGCCGCGATCCCGAGAGAGATGCGGGCTGTCGCCGAGCTGATGGGGAAGACCACCTGCAGAGAGCTTGATCCCGAAGAGTTCTTCCGTACCATCCCAACCCTCAGATCAGCACTTGGAGATCGGGCGGTCCTGCGTGCGCACCACTTCCTGCAGGAGGATCAGAGAGCCTATGAGATGGCCATGCGGCTGATGGAGGATGATCTTGATGCGTACCTCAAGCTGGTCGCTCGATCAGGCAGCTCATCGGCACTGTTCCTGCAGAACCTCTATGCCGGATCTCTGCCCGTCGAGCAGGGCGTGACGCTGGCTCTCGCCTGCACCGAGCACCTGCTGGGCTCACGGGCTCTCGCCCGTGTCCATGGAGGCGGGTTCGCAGGGACATTCAGGCATACATCCCCAATGAGGATCTGGAGCTGTATACCGAAGGTATGGAGCAGATATTCGGTTCAGGGTCAGTCACCCCGCTTGCGATCAGGAAGAGACAGACAAGCAGGATCCTCTAAGCGAACAGGGCTGCCGTATCAGGGTCGATCTCAGTATAGACACTCTCTTTGTCGAAGAGTTCACTGAGAGACCGGGGTACCGGCAGTTCGCTGCCGATGACCGGTTCCACGATGGTCTCGAACTTGGCAGGATGGGCGGTAGAGACCACGATCGAACAGGGATCTGAGACCTCATGCATCCGCACATACTCGCCTGCGGCGGTATGGGGACACATCGCATACCCGCAGGTCTCCCATACCGATGCGATGGTCTGACGGATCTGCAGGTCACTCACACTGAAGGCTGAGGTCTGTTCCCTCATCTGCTCCACCGAACCATACATCATGCGCAGCCGTTCCATATTGCTCGGATCACCGACATCCATCGCATTGGCGATCGTTGCGATACTGGTCCGCGGCTCATAGGTCCCGCTCTGGAGGTAGTCAGGGATCGTCCTGTTGTCATTCACCGCAAGGATGATCTGCTCGATGGGAGCTCCCATCTCCTTGGCGAAGAACGCACCTACGGCATTCCCGGCATTCCCGCTGGGAATGACGATCACAGGCTTTCTGCCGGTCCGGTAGAGATACTGGCGTGCGGCATAGACGTAGTAGACGCTCTGAGGCAGCAGCCGTCCGAGGTTGATGCTGTTCGCGGAGGTAAGACCGTACTCCTGTTTGAGCCGGGCATCCATGAAGGCCTCTTTGACCATGGCCTGACAGTCATCGAAGGCTCCCCGTACCGCATAGGTCTGTACGTTCCCATCCCAGCAGGTCAACTGCCGCTCCTGTCGCTTCGACACCCGTCCCTTGGGATAGAGCACCTTCACCGCTATATGCTCCTTCCCGTGGAATGCAGAGGCGACAGCACCCCCGGTATCGCCCGAGGTCGCCACCAGGATGGTCAGAGGCTGTTTCCTGATGCGGTAGGACCGTTCCATATACCCTGCAAGGAATCGTGCACCGAAATCTTTAAAGGCGGCTGTAGGCCCGTGATAGAGCTCAAGGACTGATCTCCTCTCATCGAGGAAGTACAGCTCGACAGGGAAGTCAAAGGCCTCTGCACACAGTGAAGGGATCTCATCTTCGAGCGGGTCCCCGGCAAAGAACGGACTCAATACCTCGATCGCGGTCTGGATGTAGGTGAGCTCCGGTGCACCCGGCCGGTCTGCAAGCACAGGCAGTGACTCCGGCATGTAGAGACCCCCGTCAGGGGCAAGTCCCTGAAGGATGGCATCGAAGGCACTGACATTCGGGGATTCTCCCCTGGTACTGATATACTGCATACTGTTCTCCTGTTCTGCTGCACAGCAGACGATACATGATCACAAGTGCCCTTCGGGCACGTTCATCATCGTTTCGAGTACCTTCTGCCTGACAGGCAGTGTCCTTCGGAACGACTAGAATCGAGCCCCGAGATAGGCCCCGAGTCTGAGCAGGTCGGCAAAGACACCGCCTGCGGTCACCTCCGGTCCGGCACCGGGTCCCTGGATCACCAGAGGCTGCTGATGGTACCGATCGGTGGTGAATGCCACGATATTATCGGTACCCGAGATCCTGGCAAACGGATGGTCTTTCGGGTATCCGGTAAGTTCCACTTTGCACGCTCCGGTCACAGGATCGATGATCCCCACATACTTGAGCAGCTCCCCGTTCTGCTGTGCCCGCTGCTGCAGATCGAACAGGCGCTCATCGATCAGAGACAACTTCTCCATGAACTCATCCAGTGGTACATCCATCAACTGCTCCGGGACCAGATTGAGTACCGGCACCTGATCGATCTCGACAGGCATGCCGATCTCCCGTGCCAGGATCACCGCTTTTCGTACGATATCCATGCCGGTCAGATCATCTCTCGGATCCGGTTCGGTATACCCGAGCTCTTTTGCCTCTCTGACGAGCGTACTGAAGGGTACGGTGCCGTCAAAGCGCCAGAAGAGATAGGCAAGGGTCCCGGAGAAGACTCCCTCTATCCTGCGTATGCGATCCCCTGTCTGGATGAGATCTTTCAGGGTCCCGATGATCGGCAGTCCGGCACCGACGGTGGTCTCATAGAGAAAATGCTTGTTCTGCCGCCTGCCGACACTCATGAGTCTCTCATACTCAGGCATCGGAGCGGTACCGGCTTTCTTGTTGGGAGTGATGATATGGATACCGCGTTCGATCCAGGAGAGATACTGTGCGGGGATGGTAGAGGACGTCGAGCAGTCTATGAGGACCGCATGGGGGAAGTAGTCGGCAGCGACATGATCGGCATACTGTTTCAGATCGACAGGTACTGCAGCTGCGGCAAAGCTCTCCTCCCATCGGGAGAGGTCTATGCCGTTATCATCAAGGAGCATCTTTGATGAGTTGGCGATACCCCGGACACGCAGGTCCACATTGAACTCCTGCTTCAGTCGTTCAGATTCCATGGCGATCTGCTTGAGCAGGGTGGAACCGATGAGTCCCGGACCCATCAGTCCGATACTCAAAGTCTGTTTCGACAGGAAGAAGCCTGCATGCAGGGCCCGAAGGGCCTTGGTCGCATCGCTGTCCTGGATGACGGCACTGATGTTCCGTTCCGAAGAGCCCTGAGCGATGGCCCGTACGTTCACATGGGCTTTCCCGAGGGCGCCGAAGAACTTCGCAGCGATCCCGGGGATACCGGGCATCTGTTCACCGACCGCTGCCAGGATCGCACAGTCGACATCCATGTCGATGGAGTTGATCTTGTATTCTGCAAGTTCATCCGCAAAGACCTTGCGTGTGGTCTCCACGGCAAGCTGCGCATGCCGGCCGGGTACGGCAAAACAGATCGAATGTTCACTTGAAGCCTGTGAGATCAGGATGACCGAGATACCGTGTTCCCTCATGGCACTGAACAGCCTCGAGGAGATCCCGGGGATGCCGATCATCCCGGCACCTTCGATATTGATCAGAGCAGTATCATGGATCACGGAGAACCCTTTGATCAGCGGTTGTTCCCCACCACTCAGACTGGCAGAGACCCGTGTCCCCGGATGATCGGTCTGAGCGAGACTCCTGAGGATGATCGGTATCTTCTTGGCGATCGCAGGGACGAAGGCCTGAGGATGCAGGACCTTCGCACCGAAGAAGGAGAGTTCTGTGGCTTCTGCATAGGTGATCTCGGAGATCACATGTGCTCCGGGTACCGCTTGAGGATCAGCGGTGGTGACCAGGGTATCACTGTTCCAGAAGGTGATCTGCTGCGCATCGAGTATATTGCCGCAGGCCGATGCGATGAGTTCACTGTCGGGCTCTATATGATCGATCAGTCTGCCCTCTTCATCACGCACCCAGCCGCCGGCGATGCACAGCGTGTCGCAACCCGTGTGCAGGGAGAGGAACTCTTCGAGGTTCCGCCCGGTACGTTCATGATCGAACACCACGGCACCCGCATCCTGTCTCCCGATGAACAGGTCCGAGGAGTCAGCGATAGCCGTATGATAGGATGATCGGTCAAACCGGTACTGCAGGCTCTTGAGCACCCAGGACAGTTCGATGGTCTCTACGAACTTCCGTGCAGACTCCGAGGCGTCTCCCACGAGCCATACCGCCTTGAGGATATCTTCGATCTCGTTGAAGCCCTCTTTAACCGACTGCAGCAGCAGAAGCCGTCTCTGATCGGAGACCAGCTCCTCTATGATATCGACCCAGTTCTGAAAGTGGTGTTCGAGCTTGGCCCAGATGGTATCATCACGTGCGATCGAGTCATCGATCAGGGAAGTCAGTGATTCAGGACCCTGACGCAGAGGGGAGACGACGAACACACAGGGGCCTGTCGTGGAAGTCCGTATGGCTGCCAGAGAACTGCTCCCGGCATCGATGGTGCACATACCCCCATGGATCGCATGAATACTCCAACGTTCGTTGTCCTGCATCTTCAGCCTTCCTCTTTTCATCTGCTTACAAAAAAAGAACCCTGTTGAAGGGCTCTTTGCTCGGTACCAACCGAAAGATGAATCACCTGCTCAGGTGATCAGACCTTCTCCACTTTTCCGCTTTTGAGGCAGCGTGTACAGATCTTGATAGTCTTGATGGTACCATTCACATTGGATTTGACTTTTACGATGTTCGGTTTGAAGACACGTTTGGTCTTTACACCAATATGCTGCCCAACACCACCTTTCTTCTTTGCCTGTCCTTTTCTCGGGACATTGTTTCCTGCGACAGTCTCTTTACCGCATATTTCACATCTACGTGCCATGTCTATTTCCACCTTCTCACATTAATCATGCTTGTATGGTTATACATCAACGAATCCTATTTCCATGATCATCGTACCTGATCCCGTCTCTGCCGATACAAAAGTCCGGACCAAGTACCATAGTATGAACCTATAGCTCGTAGAAAATACCAGATATTCAGATTTATGTAAAGTCCTCTATTGCATTTATTCTCATTTTACGTATCTTGGTAATCATGAAACTACAGCTGTATGCTCTCACCCTTCCGCAACCTGCACGATTACCAGTGTGTGCCTATCATACCTCGTTACTCGCTTCATATCAATGGGTCTCAGGGCTCTCTCTTCCTCCGCTCATCCCCCTCGGATGGCATGCTTCCGAGGGTCAGCAGATCACGATCGGGCAGCTGCCGCGCATCCCCTCCCCTCCGATCTCGATCGATACTCTGCAGAGCCCTGTACGGTACCGGGACTGCTGGTATCTCCCCCTTGCAGATAGTACTTACACTGCTGCGCTGCAGGGCCTCCTCCTCGATGAGGACATCTCCGATGAGGGGCTGTTCCCCCCCTTCGATGGTATATTCCTCACAGCCGAAGGACACGATACTCCCGGGCAGCTCTCACCCTTCAGAGAACCACTGCATATCCGCGATGTGCATCTCATACGAGCAGAGATCACGACAGGACAGCGTGATCTCTGGTGGGAAGATACCTTCGTCACGATCAGTGAGGATGTGCATCTTCACTGATGTTCCAGACCGACACGAAGACAGACAGCACTGAGGATGCATCCCTGACACTGAGGCCGTTTCGCCCCGCATACGGCCCGCCCATGTGCGTTGACGCTCATCGAGAAGCGATACCAGCGTTCAGGTGCGAGCAGGCCGGCGATATCTCCTTCCACCTTCACAGGTGACTGTTCTGCGGTCAGTCCGATCCTGCGCACCACCCGACCGAAATGGGTATCGACAATGATCGCAGGCTTGCCGTAGATCGCCCCGAGGATCACCCCGGCACTCTTCCTGCCGACTCCCGGCAGGGCAGTGAGATCTTCCATGGTATCGGGGACCGCTCCGCCGAACCGGTCACAGAGCATCCGGGCTGTACCGATGATGTGGGCTGCCTTTGCCCTGAAATAACCGGTCGATTCGATGATCCTCTCAACCTCAGCGCGTTCTGCAGCAGCAAGCGCCTCGGCATCCGGATAGGTCTCGAAGAGTCTTCCTGTCACCAGATTCACCTGCCTGTCAGTCGTCTGTGCCGACAGGATCACCGCAACGAGCAGTTCGAACGCCCCCAGCTGTGCAGCTTCCAGAAAGCCCAGTCCTGCCGGGTATGCCGCATCGAGAAGCGTATCTGACTGCCGGGCACGTTCAGCCCTATTTGACGACGACGCAGTTCCTTCCATGCTCTTTTGCCTCATAGAGGGCAGTATCTGCATGTGTGATCAGTTCACTGCCCTGTGTCACATCCCGTTCAGGATAGGAACAGACACCAACACTCACCGTGACAGATATCGACTGTTCTCCCTGCTGGGTCCGGCCCTCTTCGATCATCCGGCACAGCCGGTTGGCCACGAACTCTGAATCCTGTCTTGATGCTCCGGGCATGATCACCAGGAACTCCTCTCCCCCGTACCGCAGCAGGATGTCGCCCTCTCTCAGGGCCATTTTTGCGATGCGGGTCACACTGATGAGGATCTTATCACCGACGGTATGTCCGTAGGTGTCATTGACTGCCTTGAAGTGATCGATATCGAACATGAGTACTCCCAGAGGGACGTTCGAACGGACCGAGCGGTTGAACTCCTCTTTCAGGCGGACCATGCCGAATCTTCGGTTATAGATGCCGGTAAGCGGATCGTTCGCCGCCAGCTGCTGGAGCTGCTCATAGGTGACCGCATTACGCAGTGAGAGGGTAAGGTTCCTGATGCACATCTCGAAGCCGTAGGTCAGATGGTCACCGCAGGGTTTCGAGAAGGCAAGCAGCACCACACCGAGTGCGATATCTTTGTAGACCAACGGTTCGATCATGATCTCACGGGGATGGAAATCCACCAGGGAGTGATCGACCAGGATCCCCTTGGGTATCTGCAGCAGCTGTCTCTTCTGCAGCTTCATGGCTTTCCAGATGCTGTCATTCTGCGTAAGCCGTTCGATATCCTTGATGGCATAGGATGCACCGATGGTAAGATCACCGCCTTTTTCCAGCAGGATAGCCCCACCATCGGCCTCCATGGTATCGACCAGCTGATCGAGTGCCTTCTGGGTCAGTCCCTGCACTTCCATCTGCGTCGAGAGCATCTCATTGAACTCCTTGATCGAGTTCTCCGTCTTCAGCGAGTGGGACAGTGCCTGCACCAGCGTGTTGAAGGCCTGTGAGCTCTCACCTATCTCATCATCAGAATCCACTGTCACCAGGCATTTGTCCTGAGTGCAAGCCTCTATCTCATCATTGCTCATCTTGCTGTTGAGCCGGCCTGAGATGAAGGTCATCTTGGCCGCCAGTTCCTGCAGGCGTCTGCCGACGATCCCCCGGCTGAGCAGGTAGTTGATCGCTCCCACGAGGATCCCTGCGGAGATACAGGAGATGAAGAACAGATCATTGAGCACATACTGTTTCGGGACACCGAGCAGCAGCATGAAGAAGGGGAAGATGACCCCTATGGCAAGGCCGAAGCCCATCATGAACAGTCCTAGATCAGTAAACACTTTTTTCGTTATACGCACGGAAAAACTCCCTCTGCACTTCTTTGTACAGGCCTGTGCTTTCAGGTGATAATCCCATAATTTCAGGTCGATGTAAAGATAAATCTATGTTCTGCATCTATCTATGTGTGTGCTTCTCGTATTACCGTGTGATCGCCCGGGTATCGCATGCACAGCCGGCATCATCTTCGGCAGTAGTACCGGCGGAAAACAGGCAGGATCCCCTTCGATCAGGGAGTACCACCAGAGGGGACAGTGAACGCGGTACTGCGATCCTTCCCCTGCTGCTTGGACAGATAGAGACCGGAATCGGCTCTCTGGAGCACAGAGCTGATCGTATCCTCGGGAGCGACTGTCGTATAGCCGATACTGGTCGTGATGGACAGTCGATTCGAAAAGAGTTCGGCTCTGGTTCTCTGGAGGCATTTCTCAGCTACCTGCCTCGCCTGTTCCATCGTACAGTGCGGTAAGATGATCAGGAACTCATCCCCTCCCCATCGCCCGAGATGGTCCGCATCCCTGAGCGACGCAGACAGCAGTGAGGCAAAGTGTCTCAATACGGTATCGCCGACCCCATGCCCATGGACATCGTTGATCTGCTTGAAGTCATCGATATCCAACAGGAGAACCGCCACCTCATAGCCGTACCGTTCGGATCTTCTCATCTCATAGCTCAGGAGTCGTTCACAGCTGAACCGGTTGTTGATACCTGTGAGATGATCGATGGTAGAGAGATCCTCCAGCTGTTTCTGATACGAATGCGTGATCCGCAGCAGCAGCAGGAAGATGATGATCGACACAGACACTCCTGTGAGCAGACTGCGATAGAGGTTGTTCCGTGCGATCTGCAGCGAGGAGTTCAGATCATGCTGTACGACGATGAACCAGTCGATCATCGGCAGATACCTGGCTGTCATGAGGATCGTCGAATGTCGTCTGGAGAACTCCTCTGACTGGATGTCTGTCTTGGATGAGAGCAGCTGCGCTGCGATGGGTCCCATACCGTCGATATCCCTGATCGAACTCTTGAGGATCCTGTCGGGATCAGAGTGGACCTGGATGGTCCCTTTTGCGTCGATCAGGAAGATCTCTCTCCCGTAGGTCTGCTGTGTATCACTCAGCAGTCCCGATAAGGAGTGCATATCGATACCGACTCCGGTCACCCCCAGGAATCCCCCGTTCGAGTCATAGACCTTGATATTGATGAAGACTGTCAGTCTTCCTCCCAGCACCTCATCAGTATCGACATCGAAGACGATATCCCTTGGAGACTGTGCAAAGCCATAGTACCAGCTGTCATGCTCATCCTGAGGACTGAGAGTCTTATGGAGTCCCTCATAGCTGTAATAGTTCCCGGTCGCAGCAGAGACGAAGAACGTAGAAGAATAGCCGTGCTCTGCTCTGATGGCCGACAGGTATGCAGTGATCGAATCGATAGTCTCTTCTCCCGATTCGATCCAGTCGATCAGGAACGTGTCCCCGGCCATCAGCTGGGAGGTGAGCAGCGGCTCACCCAGCTGTGTGCCGATATTCAGATAGATGTGCTCCCTGACCAGAGGAAGAGAGGATGATATGATCTCCTCCCTGACGGCATCACGCATGCTGTAGTAGTTCAAAAGACTCACTGTGACAAAAGAAGCAATGAGGAGGAACACGACGGCAGCTGCCAGTTGAAGACGATTCTGTACTTTTTTCATGATGAATGAAAGTATAGACTGGAAGTCGCTCATATGCATAGCACAATCGCATGTTCATTACAGCTGAGGGACAAGCAGCTGCGTACCACACAGACCGCACCCTGCGGGGCTGCCAGGGGATAGCTCATCGGCTGGTCTTCGGTATACAGATGGTACAGCTGCTGTGTGCCACGGTTCAGGGTTCCACAGGAACAGAACAGAACGACCGAACACGTATCCTCCTGCTGCTTCAGGGCGATGCCGCGCTGAGGCAGCGGGGGCCTGGTGCCTGTCAGCTGCTAATCGATCAGCCCCTGCTCTTTGAGGAACTCCTCGGCTACCGTCTCACTCTCCATCCCTTCACCATCGACAAGATAGTTCAGATGGGTGATCGTCTCCTGATCGAGCAGATCGACCATGGGTGAGAGGATCTCTTCCATCTCAGGATACTGCTCGTAGGCCTCTTTGGTGAACACCGTACAGAGATTGTAGATCGGGAAGAAGCTGCGGGTATCCTCAAGGACCACGAAGTCATACTTGACCAGATTCCCATCGGTCGAGAAGACCATGGTAGCTTCGACATCACCGTTCTTCAGGGCATCATAGGTCAGTCCCAGATCCATGGTCTTGATATTCTTCTCACTCAGACCGAAACCGTACTCATCGGCCATGGCGAAGAAACCGTCAGGACGGTCATAGAACTCATATTCGAGGCCGAGATCAAGAGAATCAGGATTCGCGTTGAGGTAGTCTGCAAGATCATCGAGGGTCTTCATGCTGTGCTGCTGTGAGAACTCCTTGGTGACGGCAAGGGCATAGGTATTGTTGTAACTCATGCGGTTGCGCCAGATCATATCATGTTCCTGCTCATCCATCCTGCGAACCGCTTCAAACAGCTCGACAGGGTCAGAGATCACCTCTGTCTGGTTGAAATAGGCAGACCAGGCGGTCCCGGTGAACTCCGAGGCAAGATCGACCTGCTGAGATTCCATAGCCTGTCTGAGTGCGAAGGAACTCATGCCGAACTTGCGTGTGACATCGAACCCCGCTTCTTCGAGCAGCAGTGCCATGATCTCCCCGGTCAGGTACTGCTCAGTGTAGTTCTTCGCACCAATGGTCACACGCTTCTCAGCTTTTGCACAGCCGGACAATCCAGCTGTCAGGATCACCACCAGCAGTAAGACAGTGATGATACCGTATCCTCTTCTATCGTGTTTCATCTTTGCTCCTTTTCGTGTTTGTACGCAGGGAGCTACTCAGAGAGCAGCAGTCCTTTGGAGGTGACGAGTCTCTGGATCACGGCAAGCACCATATCTACGATGATCGCCAGTACCGCTGCGGGGAACGCACCTGCGAAGATCTGGGAGGTATTGATCATGCGCAGTCCGACGAAGATCAGTTCCCCGAGTCCTCCGGCCCACACCGCTGATGCGATGGTCGCAGTACCGATATTGATCTCGCGGCGGTACGCATCCCGGAGAACATCGCAGGGATGATCGTGGGAAGCTCAAGTTTCCAGAGAATCTGATTGGGACTCATGCCCATCCCCCGTGCCGATTCCTTGAGGGAATCAGGTACGACGGTGAAGGCAGAGGTCATATTGAAGACTACCGGCACCAGACTGTAGAGAAACAGGGCGATCACCGCGGGTCTCATACCGATCCCGGTGAACAGGAAGACCACCGCGATCACTGCGATACTCGGTACTGCCTGAGCAGCACCGGTCACCGAGATCACGGGATCTGAGAGTCGTTTTGAGACCTGTGGTCGTGAGATGATGATCGAGAGAAAGAACCCGAACACTAGGGCTGTGCACCAGGAGAGCAGAAAGATTACCAGATGCTCTGAGAGTTTATCGAGAACCTTTCCGGGGTTCTCGATCATATAGGAGAACATACCCATATCACACCTCTCCGCCGTTATCGAGTACGGCCATCTCTTCGATCTTCTCCAGAAGCCGTTTCATGGTGATCACTCCGGCAACCCGCTGCTTCTCATCGACGACCGGCAGTGCATGCAGAGAGGAGGAGAAGAGCTTGGTCATAGCCTCCCGCAGCGTACTCTGCAGTCCGATCGTCTCGCAGGTACGGCAGTGTTTGTGCAGAGGGGCTGAGGAGTCCAGTCGCTTCTCATCGCCTCTCTTGATATACCCGATGAACTTCTTCCGTGAATCGATGACGAATCCGTACTTCTTATCCAGTCGTGTGAGTTCTTTCCCTGCTGACCCGACCGTGTCGGTGGAGGAGAGCAGTACCGAAGGTGTTACCATATGGTCCTGCGCTCTGAGCAGCTCGAGTCCTTTGAAGGCTCTGTCGGCTCCCAGGATATCTTCCACCATGGAGGAAGCGGGATTGTTCACCACGTTGAAGGCGCTGTCGTACTGCACCAGCTCACCTGAATCCAGGATGGCGATCTGATCACCGAGCTTTATCGCCTCATGGATGTCATGGGTGACAAAGACGATGGTCTTCTGGATCGACTGCTGGATCTCAAGGAAGCTGTCCTGGATCTTCTCTCTGTTGATCGGGTCGATTGCACCGAAAGACTCATCCATGAGGACGATATCGGGATCGGAGGCAAGCCCACGTGCCACACCGATCCTCTGTTCCTGACCGCCTGAGAGCTGCGCCGGATACTTGTCCCGATAGAGACCGGGTTCCATGTTCACCAGCTCCATCAGCTCCTCATACCGGGTGCTGATACGCTTCTCATCCCACTTGAGCAGCCTCGGGACCGTAGCGATATTGTCATAGATGGAATAATGGGGGAAGAGCCCTATGTCCTGGATGACATAACCGATGTGCCTTCTGAGATCTATCGGGTCCCAGTCGTCTATGCTCACCCCTCCTATGATGATCTCGCCCTCATCCTTGGGTATCAGGGCATTGATCATCTTCATGGACGTAGTCTTCCCGCAGCCCGAAGGTCCTATGAGGATGGTGATCTTCTTATCCTGGAACTCCATGCTCAGGTCCTTGACCGCATAGAAATCCCCGTACCGTTTTGATGCATGTATCATCTGTATGGACATCGTCTACTGCTCCTTTTCAAGCTGTTTCAGGCCCCTGGGCGTCACGCGCTCCTGAATCTTCAGCAGGAGATGATCGACTCCTATCCCCACAGCCGCTACGATGATCGCCCCCACAAGGATCATGTTCATGTTCGTGCGGCTCATGCTTGCGAAGATGAAGTACCCAAGACCGCCGGCACCGACTAGGTAGGCGATGGTGGTCACACTCACCCCCATGATGCAGGCGTTTCTCACACCTGCCATGATCAGCGGTATAGACAGGGGGAATCTCACGCGAAAGAGGATCTGCCGTCTGGTCATCCCCATACCCCTGGCAGATGCGATGATCCCGGGGGAAACACTGTGCAGAGCTATGACGGTGTTTCGGGTGATAGGCAGGAATGAGTAGACTACCAGGGCGAATACCGCAGGGGGGATACCGATACCGGCATCGAGCGGGGCGAGCATGATGATGGCGAACCCGAACAGGGCAAGACTGGGTATGGTCATCAGGATACTGGCGATCCCTATGACGATACGTTCTGCTCTCCTGCTGCGGGAGATGAGGATTCCCGTGGTGATCCCGATACCGATCGAGACGGGGAGTGAGATGAGTACGATGTACAGATGGCGCAACAGCTCTATGATGATCCTATAATAGTTAGTTGTCAAATAGTCTATCATAGATTAATTATATATTTGCTCCATCCTGTTGTCAATATATGTACATATTGCCTGAATTTTTGATATATTTTATCATATATTACCTTGTCTACCTACTATTCCCCGATACCTTATTCATTTAGTACACTAACGGTAAAGAATGTTTTTAATCTGCAAAGTCCGAAGATATCTTGCATAGAGGAAGATGATGCCCTATACTGGCGAAAAAGGAGTCTACAGGTGGATATTTCGAACAAAGTGCTTATCACATTGCGGCAGATCACCAGAGGGATCGATCTGCATTCACAGAGTCTCATCAAACGATACGGTCTGACCGGACCACAGCTGCTGGTGCTCAAAGAGCTCTCGACTCAGAGAGAGATGACTCCAAGTGAACTGGCACGGCGATTATCCATCAGCCAGGCCACGATCACCAGTATGATCGATCGTCTTGCCGTGAAGGGATATATCGAGAGGGTCCGTGACAAGCAGGATAAGAGAAAGGTCCGGCTGGAGCTCAAGAGCAAAGGGCTTGATCTCATTGAACAGGACCCTTCTCTGCTTCAGGAAGAGTTTGTGGAGGAGTTCACCAATCTCAGGTCATGGGAGCAGACACAGATACTCTCATCACTTCAGCGCATCGCTGAGATGATGAACGTACAGCATGTGAAGGCTGATCCCTACCTGACACCGGCGGAATACGAGCAGAAGTAGCCCTACTTCTCGGTCTTCTCGACCGTGTGCAGATGCACATCCTGCTGCGGGAAGGGGATACTGATGCCCTTGGCATCGAAGGCATCCTTGATGCGTGCATGCAGGTCATAGTAGAGCGTCCAGTAATCCGAGGTCTTCACCCAGGGGCGGACAGCGAAGTTCACACTGCTGTCGGCAAGGGCGAGAATCCCCACGATATAGGCAGGGTCCTTCAGGACCAGTTCATGAGAATCGAGCAGTTCCCTGATGATCGCTTCGACTTCGTGGATATCATCGTGGTAGGAGACACCGAAGACCAGATCGAGCCTTCTCATATCCTTAGCGGTATAGTTGGTGATGTTGCCGCCCATGATGTTGGTGTTCGGTACGATGACTTTCTTGTTATCCGGAGTCTTGAGGTTGGTCATGAACATCCCGATATCCTCAACAGTCCCGGCGGTCCCCCCTCCTTCGATATAATCGCCGATCTTGAACGGACGAAGGATGATGATCAGGACTCCTGATGCGAAGTTCGAAAGAGATCCCTGCAAAGCGAGACCTACTGCCAGTCCTGCAGCTCCCAGCAGCGCGACCAATGATGCTGTCTGTATTCCCAGTCTCCCCAATGCCGCTATGTTCACGAACAGAAGCAGGAACCCGTACGAGAGGCTAGCGACGAAGGAGGTCAATGTGGCATCGACCTTACGCGCGGTAAGGATCTTTCTCAGACTCCCTGTGATGATCTTCGAGATCCACCAGCCGATGAAGAAGATCAGCAGTGCGAAAATGACATTGAGCCCGTAGGTGGTCACCAGAGTCAGGAGCTGATCTGCGATTTCTGATATATCCATGACGTTCTCTCCCTGTAGATTTTATTACCTATCGTAGCATGGATCAGGGCTTCAGCAATACCCTCAACCTCGATTATTTACGATTCCGACCTGCTGTTTTCTCTTTTGCAAGCCCCCATAGTATGATAATGTGTCCCTATGAATACTCAAACCATCATGCAGATAGCGGCAAAGACCGCTATCGTGCAGAATCAAGTACAGCCGGTTCTCCGGCTGCTGGAAGAAGGCTGTACCATACCCTTCATCGCCCGATACCGAAAGGAAGTGACAGGCGGTCTTGATGAGGTACAGATCATCGCTATCCGTGATACGAAGGCACACTTCGAGGAGCTCGAGAAACGCAAGGCTGCGATCCTCTCCTCTCTGTCAGAACGGGAACTGCTCACCGAGGAGCTGCAGAGGGCGATCGATGCTGCTGAGAGCCTGACCCTGCTCGAGGATATATACCTTCCCTTCAAGCAGAAGAAGAGGACCAGGGGGATGGCGGCAAAAGAGGCCGGGCTGGAACCCCTTGCAGACTGGCTTGCCCTGGAGGGAAGAAAACACTCAGCACTGAGCAGCGCTGAAGTCACTGCAGAGGCCAAGGGCTATCTCAACCCCGATAAGGAGATCTTCTCAACGGTCACGGCCCTCGCAGGTGCCCGTGATATCCTCTCTGAGCGGTACAATGAGGATAAGGATCTGAGGCAGGAACTGAGGGACCTGTTCAGCAGACAGGGGATGATCTCCTCCAAAGCGGTCCCGGGCAAGGAACATGACCGTGAGGCTGCCAAGTTCAGAGACTATTTCGCCTGGGAGGAGCTTGCACCGAAGGCCCCTTCTCACCGCATCCTCGCTATCCTGCGCGGCACCGATGAGGGGGCACTGATCTCTCACTTCCGGCCTCAGGATGAGTTAGCCATCGACCGCCTGCAGCGAAGGGTCATCGGGTCGATCGATCCGGTGAAGAATGCCGCTGCCGGGCAGATCGCAGATGCACTGCGAGACGGGTACAAACGGCTCACCGCACCTTCACTGGAGAATGCACTGCGCAAGGAGTGCAAGGAACGTGCCGATCTTGCAGCGATCGAGGTCTTCAGCGATAATGTCAGGCAGGTCCTGCTCTCTCCCCCTCTCGGGGCAAAGCGTATTCTGGGGATCGATCCCGGCATGAGGACCGGGTGCAAGGTGGTGTGTCTCGATCAGAAGGGCGATCTGCTCTTCCATGATGCGATCTATCCGCTTGCCCCCCACAACCGTACCCGCGAGTCAGAGACACTGATCAGGAACTGGTGTGCGAAGTACCGGATCGAGGCTATCGCGGTAGGGAACGGGACCGGGGGCCGGGAGAGCGAGGCGTTCGCCAGACCGATCGCAAAGGATCTGGGAATCCCGGTGATCATGGTGAACGAGAGCGGAGCCTCGATCTATTCCGCATCCCGGATCGCCAGGGAGGAGTTCCCCGACAAGGATATCACCGTACGTGGTGCGGTCTCGATCGGACGGCGCCTGATGGATCCCCTCTCCGAGCTGGTGAAGCTCGACCCCAATGCGATCGGTGTGGGGCAGTACCAGCATGATGTGGATCAGGGTATGCTGCAGCAGTCGCTCTCTGATGTGGTGCAGTCATGCGTCAACTCCGTCGGGGTACAGGTGAACACCGCCAGTCCCCAGCTGCTCAAGTATGTCTCAGGGATCACTCCCCGTACTGCAGAGGGGATCTGCCGGTTCAGGGAGCAGAACGGTCCCTTTCGCGACAGAAGACAGCTGCTGAAGGTCCCGGGGATCGGTCCCAAGGCGTTTGAACAGTCTGCCGGGTTCATTCGCATCAGGGAGGCGAAGAATCCTCTGGACTCCAGTGCCGTCCACCCCGAGTCCTACAGTATCGTCGAACGGATGGCTCAGGATCTCGGCTGTTCGATCAAGGATCTGATGGAGCAGCCGCAGCTGCGCAGGAAGATCCGCATCTCCTCGTATGTCACCGATACGATCGGTCTGCCGACTCTCCAGGATATCATGAGTGAGCTGGAGAAACCCGGCAGGGACCCGAGGGACAACTTCACCTATGCCAGTTTCTCCGAGGATGTCCATGAGATCACCGATCTGACCCCCGGCATGAAGCTTCCCGGGGTCGTGACCAATGTCACAGCCTTCGGGGCGTTCGTCGATGTCGGGGTACACCAGGACGGTCTGGTCCATATCAGCAAGCTGTCCAACTCCTATGTCAAGGATCCCAACGAGGTCGTCAGGGTCAATCAGCAGGTCACCGTCACCGTGGTGGATGTGGATCTTGACCGCAGAAGGATCAGCTTGAGCATGCAGGATTAGTTCAGCTGCGCTGCTCTGCCAGCCGCTTCTCACTATGAGAGGCGGCTGGCAGCCCCGGGGAGTACGGCCAGAGAGCAGAGGATCTGCATGCCCCGCCCCTGGTCACGTCTACGCCAGTCACACCTCTGACCGGCTGCACTACGGTCCCTCCCCTGCCCTAAATCATCCCGACAGACACTGCAGCTGCTGTATGCTCCCAAGCCCCTTCATGTCTGTCTCTGGTCCCTCTGTCCGTTCAGATTATATTAGCGTTTTCCCTGCGATTTCCATTGCATTAGCGCTCCTTTGTAATTACTATATGGATGTATTTCAACGCCGACAGACCGCAGGTATCCTCTACAGGGATAGCTTGTCTGTCCAGCTGATCGTATGATCGAGCTGGTGTATCGATGGATTTCATGACGAGGTCTATATGGGCGAGATTGAAGACACCCCGCAGCAGCTGGATCTTTCTGACAGCACCACTTCTGAATTCACCTCTATCCTCCTTCATATGAGCGACGAGCAGCGCATCGCTTCGGACAGGCAGGCTTCCATCCAGAGTCGTCTTGCAGCCTTCGAAGATATCATCGCCTCAGAGGTCGGCGATACCATGCTCAGCAGAGCCCGAAGCATCGAGCGTGATATCGGCAGGAGGCAGATCTTCCTCAAGTTCGAAGGCGGCAACCCCTCGGGGACCCATAAGGACAGAATCGCCTTCGCTCAGGTCGAGGATGCGATCCGAAGGGAGTATGATACGATCTCCATAGCCTCCTGCGGCAACTACGGGGCTGCCATGGCCTTCGCGACCTCCCTCGCCGGTATCACCTGCATCATCACGATCCCTCTTGCCTACAAGACCAAGAGGGAGGCTGAGATCCTGAAGTTCGGAGGAAGGATCATACGTCAGGGCAGTGATTATGAGGATGCCGTACGGCTGTCGAGCGAGCAGGCTGCGAAGCTGGACTACTACGACGGGAATCCGGGAGGGGTCAATACCGCTATCCAGCTCAAGGCCTACGGGGAGATCGCCAACGAGATCTATGATGATCTGCGAGATGCCCCCTATGCATTGGCGATCCCGGTCTCGAACGGGACGGCCCTTGCAGGTATCTACCGGGGATTCACCAATCTCTATCGCAGGGGCAAGACCTCACGCATCCCCCACTTCATCGCCGGTTCCACCACCCATAAGAATCCCATCATCACCTCATGGAAGAAGCATCTGGAGGTCTGCGAGGATCTCTCTCCTGCCAAGATGCATGAATCAGCGGTGAACGAACCGCTGATCAACTGGCATGCCATCGATGGGGATCTCGCATTGGAAGCGCTCTACGAGAGTGATGGCTGGGCAGAGCATGTGAGTGACAAGACGATGATATCGCTGTCAGCAAAACTCAGAGAGCGCGAGGGGCTGTCAGTCCTCCCTGCCTCTACCGCAGGGCTGTATGCCCTGATCAAGACGATGGAACGGCAGCAGCTGCCGAGTGACCGCTATGTGGCGGTCCTTACGGGGAAGAAGATATGAAGGATATGACCGATCGTGTCTATGAGGGCAATGCCGTAGTCTACTGCCAGCAGGCATTCGCTACGACCTATGGGAAGACCGCTCATGGTCTGGTACGCTTCTCAGCCCGCTACCGCATCGTGTGTGTCATCGATGCCGATCTTGCCGGCCGGGATGCCGGAGAGTATCTTGACGGGATCCCGGCGGGGATCCCCATCCTCTCATCGGTCGAAGAGGCTGTGAGACACAGTGAATCCATCGGTCTGCCGGCAACGGTCATGATCATCGGGCTCGCCACTGACGGAGGGGTCATCGATGATCGGATGGTAGCTGCTGCAGAGCAGGCTCTCTCATCAGGGCTGGATCTCATCAGCGGCCTGCATCAGTGGTTCTCTGACATCCCGAAGCTCACAGCACTGATCCGCGGCACTTCGCAGACCATCCGTGATATCAGGAGAACGCCTCCCTTCGATCAGCTGCATTTCTTCTCTGGCAAGATCGCTGAGGTCACTTCGGTGAAGATCGCCGTGCTCGGTACCGACTCGGCGATCGGCAAGAGGACCACAGTCTGGAAGATCGCAGAAGCCCTGAAGCACAGAGGTATCACCGTAGAGGTGATAGGGACCGGGCAGACAGCCTGGCTGCAGGGTGCCCGATACAGTCTGCTCTTGGATGCGCTGATCAATGATTTCGTCTCAGGGGAGATCGAACATGTGATCCATCAGGCCTGGATGGATTCGCATCCTCAGGTCATCCTCCTCGAAGGACAGGGAAGTCTGATGAATCCGGGGTATCCCGGAGGGTTCGAACTGCTTGCAGCAGGCAGACCCGATGCGGTCTTCCTGCAGCATGCACCGGCACGGACCGAGTATGACGGGTTCCCGGGGTTCCCGCTCGATCCGCTCGATGTGCAGATCGCCGCCATAGAGCTCATCAGCAAGCGTCCGGTACGGGCTGTGACGATCAACCATGAAGGACTGACCGGTTCAGAGATCTCTCAGATCACAGCAGAGATAGAGCAGCAGACGTCACTGGTGACAGTCGATCCTCTGATCCAGGGCTGTGATCGACTGGTCACGCTCATCGCAGGGATACTGACCGAACAGGAGGGGGTACTGGTATGAAGATCACAGCCTGCGAGGTCTGGGAAGAGTCGTTGGAGCTCAAGGAGCCCTATACGATCGCCTATGAGACCTATACCGTTGCTCACATCGTCTTCCTCCGCATAGAGACAGACAAGGGGATCTCTGCCTACGGGGCAGCCTCTCCCGATGAGCATGTGACCGGGGAGACCACGGGCTCGATCATCAGGACGCTCTCGGAGTCCTGTTTCCCCTACCTGCTGCATAAGGACCCCCTTCGACATGTCTATCTGCTCGATCATCTGAAGAAGGCCCTGCACCACCAGCCCTCGGCAAAAGCCTGTATCGATATGGCACTGTATGATCTGCTCGGTAAGAGCTGCGGTATCCCGGTCTGGAAGCTGCTCGGAGGGTTCCGTACACGCATCAAGACCAGTGTCACGGTCGGTATCCTGCCGGTCGATCAGATGCTCGATCAGATTGACCGCTGGTATGCCCAGGGAGTGAAGATCATCAAGCTCAAGGGGGGGATGAATGTCGGTGAGGACCTGATGAAGCTGCACCGCATCACCGAGTTATACGGGAAGCAGATCCGGTTGCGGTTCGATGCGAATCAGGGGTATTCGGCCCAGGAGGCCTCCTACTTCATCCAGCATCTTCCCGCCGGATGTGTCCTCGAGGTACTCGAACAGCCCGGTCTCTCTGATGATCAGCAGCTGATGGGGCACTCTCAAAGAAGGGATCGATCCCCATCATGGCCGACGAGAGTATCCTCGGTCTGCGTGATGCGTTCCACTTCGCACGGCATGATCTGATGGATATGATCAACATCAAACTGATGAAGGCCGGAGGGATCACCAACGCCCTGCATATAAACTCTGTCGCCCTTGCCGCAGGGGTAGAGGTCATGACCGGCTGCATGGACGAGTGTGCCCTGGGGATCGCCGCGGGGCTTCACTTCGCCCTCTCGCGACCGAATATCACCTGTGCCGATCTTGACAGTCACCTCGATATCATAGGAGATCCCACAGCGGGTACGGTCATGCTGAAAGACGGGTATCTGTATCCTTCTGAGGCTGTGGGACTCGGGATGAAGGTCAGTCTCTAGACAGACTGACCTCGACCCATGACTGCCGCCTCTCACCTCAGGGCTTGCGCTTCCTGTCCTTCTTCTTGTTCTTCTTCTGATGCTCTTTACTGTCATCGGTATAGTGATCGACAAGACTCTTGAATCTGTCTACGATGTACTGTCGTTTGATCTTCAGCGTCTGCGTGAGTTCTTTTCCTATGGAGAAGTCATTCTTTACCGGCAGGATGTTCGCGATCTTCTCGAATGCCCGAAAGCCTGACTCCTTGTTCAGCAGCGCATTGACTTCCGTCATGAGGATCGCCGAGATGCGGTCGTGTTCTATGGAGAACTTCCCGTCTGTCTGTATCTGGATCGGGGCGATCTTCAATTCCTGTGCCAGTTCCATCAGTCGGTCCTCATTGATCGCCACGATGGCCGAGAGCTGTTTCTTATCCTGGCCGAGGACCACCACGTGATCGATGTACATGCTCTCTTTGAGCTTCTCTTCTATGGGTTCGGGTTCTACGTTCTCCCCCCCCATGAGCACGATAGTGTCCTTGATGCGTCCTACGATGATGACCTCACCGTTCTCAGATCTCAGGGCAAGGTCTCCGGTATTGAGCCATCCGTCGTCTGAGAGGACAGCCCGTGTCGCTTCGGGGTTCTTATAGTAGCCTTTCATGACCTGCGGGCCACGGGCAAAGAGAATACCCTTCTCCCCGATGTCAGTCAGCGTACCGTCTGCCCTTCGCAGCTCCACTTCCGTGTTGTCAAAGGGTACCCCGGTGGATCCGAAGGTGTTCCTGCTGAAGGTCCTAGAGAGGATCCCCGGTGCACATTCGGTCATGCCGTAGGCGTTCACCAGCGGGATGCCGATAGCGTTGAAGATCTCATCCAGATATTTCGGCAGGGTGCCGGCGGCTGAGGTAGCCCCCCGCAGCCTCCCTCCTACTTTCTCTCTGAACGGTTTGAAGAGCACTCCCGCCAGCTTATGGCCGGGGTACAGGACGATGAAGCGCAGCAGGTGGTAGCACCAGATGACGGCTTTCTTCAGGAAGAACCGTCTCTTCAGACTGATGTAGCAGCCCCTGATGTAGTATTTGGAACTGAGGTACATCTGATTGAGTTTGATGAAGAAGAAGATCAGATAGCGTTTCGATGCCGGCATCTGGCTGATGGCTTTGATCATCTTCTGATAGATCGATTCCCAGATCCTCGGTACGGAGATCAGCACCTGAGGTTTCTGGGTAAGCAGGTCAGAGGCGAACTTGCCGGCCGACGAGTAGACGAAGGTGATCCCCGATAAGATGGCACAATACTCAAAGGCCCGCTCATAGACATGCCATGAGGGCAGCATCACCACGGTAGTCTCTCCCTTGAGAGGATCTATTTCCAATCTGGGGGTGTTTGCGGTGACATTCTGCATGAAGTTCGTGTGGGTGAGCATGACCCTTTGGGATTACCTGTAGTACCTGAGGTGTAGACGATCGTCAGCAGATCATCCGGTCTCACCTCCTGTGTCAGTCGTTCGATGATCTGCGGTTCCTCTGCTGCCCCCTTCAGTCCGTCTGCTTCCAGCTGGTCATAGTAGACGCAGGAGTCTTTGAGGTGCTCAGGGAGCTCCACCTTCCCTGTTCTGTCCATGATGAAGATCTTCTTGCATCGCTCCCAGTCTTCGTCGGTGAAGAACGGCATGATATCGAGCAGCTGTCTGTCATGTTCCAGGATCAGGTATACCGAATCCGAGTGGTTGAAGATGAACTCGACTTCTTTGGGCGAGGTATCAGAACCTCTCGGTACCGATACGGTCCCGAGTGCCATCAATGCGAAGTCTGTGGATATCCACTCATACCGGTTGTTGACGAAAAAGCCGATGTGATCGCCTTTGTGCAGTCCATGATGTTTGAATCCGGCTGTCAGTACCCGGATGTAGTGACCGAACTCACCATAGGTCTTCTCGGTGAACCCCTGTGCTGATCGGTATCTGTGGGATATCCTCTCGGGATAGGCAGCAGCAGTGACAAAAGGAATCTCAATAATAGTATTCATCGTTATAATCTCCCTCTATAAGAGATGCTGATCCCCATGAGGTGTTTCGCAAAATCTTACATTCTAAAGATACTCCTAAAACTGATTTTTTACCAGAATGATGTTCAGTTTTTACCCCAGGAAAAAGACCAGTGTCGTATTGATCTGAACCCCAAAAAGGTAACACAAATGGACTGACTGCCCCCCTATAGGGTGACACTACCTATGGGGGTGGGCTATGGCCAGAAGAATTGATCTATATATCAAAGTGAAGGGGATTCTAGAATTTGAGGCTGGTAAAAAGACCAAATCACAGATTGCTCGTGAAGTAGGAGTGTCCAGACAAGCTGTGCTATACTGGATACGAGGGAAGGATTCACTGCTTTCACAGGCTCAAGCATACAGCACGGTAGCATTCGAACATATGATCTCAAGCCTTGATGATGGCACCGGTGATGATCCCTCTCTCCAGGAGTCTCCAGCTATGCCTGAAGCAAAACAGCATGATGATAGTGAGCGTTCTCAGCTCAAGCCCCTTCGCGATGAGATCACCTTCTTGAAGAGTAAAGTCCTGTATCTTGAAAAGCTCATGGAGATTGTGGGAGTTGATCCTGAGATGATTTTTAAAAAAAAGATATTCAGCCATCACCCTCGCCATTGAGGCGGGAGCAGCATCAGTCATGAGGCTCTGTGCGATCGCAGGAGTGTCCAGGAAGAGCTTTTACTACTACAACAGGAGAAGATTACTACCTGATGCCGATGAGCGCGTTGTAGAGCGTATACGACAGATCCAGGAGCTCACAGGATACGGCTGTGGCTACCGGCAGATAACCATGCAGCTAAATCGCCAAGAAGCTATCAGGCCGATCAATCGCAAGAGAGTCTATCGGCTTATGGACGAGTATGGACTGCTCTCTGCTGTTAGAAGAAAGAAGTACTCAGCAGAACAGTATCTCAGACGAAGAGAGCGCAGAGATCAGCTGCCTGAGAACCTACTGAGAAGGAACTTCTTCTCTGGTAGCCCCAGAGCTGTAGTCTGCACAGATATCACGTATTTGTACTGTTTAGAGCAGATGTGGTATCTCTGCGTCGTTGAGGATCTGTTCAATGGAGAGATCATCGGGTGGAAGGTCAGTAACACCATTGATACTCAGCTCTGCCTGGATTTCTGAAAGGTATCGACTTTTTACCAGGTAACCCGAATCCTGCTCAAATGAAGATGGAACATCTGCTATGATTTTTTCTCTTTCTTTGGTTTAGGGCTCTTCTTCTTTGCCCGGGATGCAGGTGCACAACCTTTCGGGATAGTGAATCCACAGGCTTCACAGATATCTATCTGCTTGCCCACGAACGGAGTGATCTTCTTAGCCCGCTTATGATGTTCAACACAGCGTATGGATCGCATCTCATCAAGGATCCCCGAAGAGGTGCGGAACTTCTCATGCAGGGCTGTATGCTTCCAAAGATGTTTCACCTGTGAGCTGATCGTCAGTGCCACGAACTCCACCATCAAGCGGCCTTCATAGCTCTCTTCTGTCCAACTGCGGGTCCTGCGCATACGCATCGAGGTCTTAAGCTGGGTGAACAGCTTCTCCTGCTCATCTCGCAGATGGTACCAGTCCCAGACCTGCTTACCGTCCCCATCGATCGAATAGGAGAGGATCGAGATGAATCCTGAGCGCTTCAAGGCATCGGTAATGGTCTTCTCGTTACGTTCATAGGAACTCACATGCGTACCACACTCATCCAGGCTGACAGTGTAGTACGGAAAGCATCGTTTGAGTTCTTTCTCTACCACTTCGAGCTGCTGCAGCAGCAGCTGATCAAGTTCCTGCTGCTGATAGGCAATATCGATATCGATCTGGATCAGGTCTTTCCCACGGCGTTCAGGATCGAAGTAGAGGTTTACCTTGAGCCCCTTCACATCCCTGCATCCTCCTCCATTAAGCTTCAGCGTATAGGAAAGAGGCTTCTGGTGATGGTACAATCGGTAGTGAGCATCTACGCAGAATCCTTCCGGCTTGCCCGAGGAGAGATCCAGTGCGGAGATCTCCTGTGCTACCAACGACCAGTTGGTCTTCGAACACATGACAAACGGTCTATCGTGCTTCAGTAACAGCTCCAGAACCGCTACTGATGAGTAGCCCCGATCCATAACCAGAGCAACATCCCCAAACCCCGCATGATCAAGCTCACAAACCAGAAGGTCTACGGTCCTGCTGTCAGGTATGTTCCCTGGCAATTGCTGATAGAACACCGGCATATGGCTATCAAGGCCATAGACCACCAGTTCATTGGTCTGTTGTAATGGATCGTGTTCTTTGCTCTTGCCCCATCGTATGGATGCGATCGAGTTGCCATACCAGCTGCCGGAAGTGGAATCTACGGCCAGGAACTCCTTGGTCTTCAACCGTTTCTGTCTCAGACGGAACAGATCCATGCGATGCTGTTCGGTGAGGCTCTGAAAGAAGCAGGTCACCGCCTCAGGGGTAAGAGACCGGGTAGAGGGAGTCTTGCAGATACGCTGCCAGCGTTCGACCCGGTTATAGGAATACCCGGTCAGATATGGGAAGAACGCAAGGGTCAGCAGATCTGCCACCGCTTGCCTATTCCCACCGAAGACCTCCTGAAGATCTGCCTCTAATCCTGTTGAACGGGATATCTGCTCTAAGAACCAGATATCTCCATACAATCTGTTCACATCATCGCCGGTATACGAAGGTCTCCCGCGCGAAGGAGTCTTTGGCTGCTCCTGTTCCTTCAATTCCTCGATCGCACTGAGATCCCAATCAGCGGGAAACACCAGTCGGTCACGTTCTTCAGGACTCGCCAGTTTGAACCTGCTGTTGGGAGTGAATACCAGATCCTCTGATACCGTTCCCCAGTGAACACGAGTAAACGAGTTCTTTCCGGTCTCAGGATCCGTACGCATAGGCTGGGATGATGCATAGCGGTAGGCTTTCACCACATGCAACGAAACTGGTTCTTTTCCATCAGAACGTACCGGTCTTGCCATACAATACACCTCTCTGTAACTAGTATATTATACTATTTATAAAGAGATGTCTAGATTACTAACTCTATTTGATAAATAATTTTGTGTTTTTCTATGGGTTAGTTAGTATAAAGCTATAACTTTCAGAGGCTTCAGTACGAACTTTCTTGCTGCTGGACTTCCTATCCCGGTTTCAATCAGCCAGGATACCCCTGGCATGATACCTTGCTCAGCTCTGGCAATGTACCCTTAAAAAAAGCGACTTACTTGTGCTTTTTACCCTTAATATTAGCAACATTATTGTTTTTTTTAGATTTCCATAGTTTGTATGTTGGATTTAACGTCTAATGTGTTGAAGAATATCCGCTTACACGACTACACTCCTACTATTTCATTATTTACTTGGAGTGTATTCCCACTTGATCGTTTTTGCTATCGCTATCACCATGAAATGATCTGCACCTGATGAGGAGCATGAACGACGAGCCGGTGACTGGTTCAGCACTCATGGTATATCCATAGCACACAGGACACCAGTATCTCAAACACAGAAAAAGCTCCTCATGCCCTATATAAGACACAAGAAGCTTCTCATCATATGTGGTCTGCAGCTCTTTTTGGTTTACGCCCAAGAGGATTCGAACCTCTGACCTACGGCTTAGAAGGCCGTTGCTCTATCCAGCTGAGCTATGAGCGCATGATAGAAAAAGTCGGGGTGAGAGGACTCGAACCTCCGATCTCCTGCTCCCAAAGCAGGCGCCTTAGCCACTAGGCAACACCCCGTCAACCGAAATCAGATTATATCCAGATCGTATGACAGGGTCAATAGATACCATCCCTTTTTTCAGATTCACCAAGTGAGCCCGCTGAGACACAACACATCTAAAACCTACATAAGTACCGCTTAAATGAGCGATCGACCCAGTGGAAGGCCTTGCGTGTCTGAGCAGGTGTCTCTCGACACTCACCGTCTTGTCCCTACAGCTTGATCACCGTCTCCCAGGCTCTGCTCTTCATAGAGCGATAGATCGCATCGATCACGCTCTCATTGGCAAAGGCATGTTCAAGACCGCCTGCAAAAGGGGTACCGTGCAGGACACTCTCCCGGAACGCTTCAGCCTGCAGGGTATAATGATTACAGGCAGGGATCGACTCCAGAGAACAACACTCCTCTGGCCTGATCCCTGTTGCTATATCGATGGTCAGGTCCTGATCATCCGGGGGATTGAACGGCATATTGATGCTCATGACCGATGCCTCACCGAAGAACCGCATCTGCTGGTACGCAGAGATCTGCATGGAACAGGTAAAAGAGGCAGTGAAGGTGGGAAATCGCATCAGGACTGATGAGAGAGTATCGACCTTGAAGGCTGGATCGAAGGATCCAGAGGCCATGACTTCGATCGGTTCCTCGCCTGTTGCCATACGGGTGGTCACCACCGGATAGACCCCGATGTCATAGACACTCCCACCACCGTATTCGGGATTGTTGCGTATGTTGGAAGCATCTACATTGAAGAAACTGAAGAACCCGTCCACATGCCTCAGGGTCCCCACCAGCTCCTCATCGATCAGCTGTCTGACCCGCTGCCACCGCGGGTGATGGAGCACCATGAACGCCTCCCCTATCACCACCTGATGCTCATCCCTGAGCGCGATCAGTTCCCTGATCTCCCCGGCATGCAATGCCAACGGCTTCTCACACAGCACATGCTTGCCGGCCTGTGCGGCTCTTTTTATCCAGGGAACATGCATATGATTGGGTAGCGGTATATAGATCGCATCGATCTCAGGATCAGCCAACAGCTGCTCGTACGACCCATAGGATCGTTCGATACCCAGCTCGGCAGCAGCCTCTGCAGCCTCTCGCCGTCACGCGAGGCTATCGCGGCGACAACCGTCCCCTCTGCCTTCTGCATCGCAGGGATCACCTGCTTCATCCCGATCTTCGCGGTGCTGAGCACCCCCCAGCGTATCACATCATCCATAACGGCCTCCATATTGTCTCTGTCATTCTCATATCAGTATACCACAGACCCTTCATCTGTCGGTAGAGCGGGACCTCTTCTTCACCGAAAGAAGCCCCTAAGACAAAACAGGCTATCCCGGAGGGATAGCCTGTGTATGATTCAATTACGATACAGCTGCTTATTTAAGAAGCATCATATCCTTTTCCATTCCTCTCTTAGCCCAGATGATCGGGGATGCGAACCAGTTGTTATCAACTTCAGGTACGATCTTTCCGAGCATCTTGTCGCCCATCATGAAACCTTTCATCAGGTCCACTGAGTAGGAGGAGATGACTCGTGAACTGACTTCTCGAGCTGAGAGTCCGACACCCTTGGAAAGGAAGCCGCCAACATCGTTTGCTCGGTAAGCATTCATGACTACCGTATAGGTCTTGTCCATATCGAACTTCGAACCGTCTGCGTTAGTGGTGATCTTGACTTTCTCTCCAGCAGGTTTTCTGACATCTACGATATAGTTGATTCCAGCAGCGCTGTCCCAATTGTAGTAGTCAAGTCCGCCAAGGAGGCTGTCTCTGATCGTTTTCATCTGGTTGAACCAGTTTGCATAGGAGTATTCGAGGTACGCATCGATCTCGGCACCTGTCATCTCTCCGGTATATAGCCAGGGAATATTGTCTTCAACATTGAACATATCCTGTGCGAACAGAATATCCTGTACCGTGATAGGTCCTTTCAGAAGCTTAACATTAGCTACTGGAGGGGCTGCGAACGATACATCAGCACCGGTCATTTCCAACTGGAGGTTATGGATCAGGTCTACCATGCTGAATCACCGAACAGTGAATCGTTTGCGAGAAGTGTCTCTTCAAGGTAACCGACAGGAGTCTTGACTGCTGCTTTGAGTTCATCGATAACGTATCCGAAACCAGCTGTTGCAGCTTTGCTTACAGGGTATGAAGCCATTGCCTGAGTTCGACCCAGTACCTTGGATACCATATAATCTCCGCTTGCCTTGTCCCATGACAGTGTGATATCTGCAGTTCCTACAGATTTCGCATCGCCCTGAGCGCCGACTACATAGATACTCTTTCCATCAGGATTTCGTGTAAGGGAGGTCTTCTGACCGGCAAAGATCACATCGAACCCTCTTACCTGCTGAGCTACATCCAGACCGGCTTTTGAACCTTCTGTCTGGAACAGACCAACGATCACATCAGGATTCTCTCGTACTTGGATGATCGGCAGCCACTTCTTGGCGGTTGTCACCATATCCTCAAGTTCGATACCTGCGGGGACAGCGATCTCAGGTGAAGACATACCCAGGACAGCGACCTTGATGCCGTCTTTCTCTATGACGGTATAGGGCTGAGTGAGGGGCTTTCCTGTTTTCGCATCGACGGCATTTGCTGCCATCCAGGGGAAATCTGATTCCATACCGACTTTTACGAACAGTTCCTGTCCGACTGCTACATCATCTGCACCAGGAACAGCGGCATCATAGCCCATCGCATTCATCACTGAAGCGACAATGTGTTCCGAACCTGATTTGAAGTTGTTGTAATAGTCTACAACGAGATCACCCTGAAGTACATTACCACCGTCCAGGAGGACAACTGCCTGATCTTTGTCCGCGCGGTTATCAGCGACAAACGAATAGATCTGAGCAAGTGATGTGTCAGTGGACTTGCCGTTGACTACATCGTATGGAAATAACTTACCATTGACATCACTTGTCATGATCAGCTTAACGCTGAGGTCTTCCATGACAACCTCTTCCACCACTTCGACGACGGGTTCTTCAACCACAGGCTCCTCAGCAACAGGTTCTTCAACAGGTGCAGGAGCTTCGACGACGACTTCTTCTTTTGCAGGTTCAGCAACCACTACCGGCTTTTCAGCCTCGACCACTGCCACTTCGGGTGCCTTTGTCTGGCAACCGACAAGGGATATGATCAATGCTAAGCCGACCATAAAACGCAAAAGTGTTTGCTTTTTCATATATTCCCCCTAATTACATTGTTGTACTGTAGTATATCATGCTTATGATATAAAGCATATACCATATAATCAAGCTCTTATTGATGGTTTTTGCTGTTTCTACAGAATTCTCACCTAGTATTATCTATCTTAACAGATGATTTGTAAATCACTAATACAAAAAATTTGCCTTATTGCACCGTGATTTATATATTAAAGCTAGTATACCATCGGAGGTTACAGTGAAATGAAAGAAAATAGGACCGCATTCATGCATGGAGAACCAATCACATTGTTGGGAAAAGAGTTATCTATCGGGGATCCAGCACCCGATTTCCTGCTTCTGGATACCGGCAAGACCAAAAGGAGCCTGAAGGACTATGAAGGTACCATCAAGCTCATCAGTGCCGTCCCGTCACTGGATACCGGGGTCTGTGATGCGCAGACACGAAGATTCAACAAGGAAGCTGCCGACTTCTCAGACCATGTCACTGTGCTCACAGTCAGTATGGACCTGCCCTTCGCGCAGTCCCGCTGGTGCGGAGCCGCAGGGATCGATCGTGTGATCACTCTGTCAGACCATTATGATGGGAATTTCGGACTGTCATACGGGATCCTGATCGAAGAGCTCCGGCTGGAGAACCGGGCCGTGTTCATCGTCGACGAGCAGAACATCATCCGCTATATCGAAGTACTCTCGGAGAATACCGAACACCCTGACTATGACCGCGCCATCGCTGCATTGAAACAGCTCATCTGACGGGAGGGAGATCCTCCCAACGTGTCGTGCAGCACCCTGAGAGCATCTGCCGCTTCATGGTCCAGGGCTCTTCGGATGCTGCCGCCCTGCAGGTGAGGATCCTCTTCCCGTACCGGGACTGCACCTCATGCACCGCCTGCGCCATCTTCCGCTTCTTGTCCCTTCCCTCATCGAACAGATCCCCCTGATAGCGGTCAAGCCCGTCGATACCGGAGAGGTAGACTCCTGCCTTCGCATAGGTGAGCCCCTCGATGAAGATGCACTGCAGCCCCTTCAGTGCCGGCCCTATGATATCAGGCAGATACGCGGTGGGCATCGGCAGTCTGAGCGTGAGGGAGTTGCTGTAGAAATCATCCTTGTACCGGTGGGTCTGCACGAAGACCGTGACCGACTGAGTCTCTGAACGCTGCTCCTGCAGTTTTGTCACCGCCGTCTGTGCATAGATCACCACAGCCTGTCTGAGGGTCTCAAGATCCTCGACCCCCTGACTGAATCCCAGGGACGAGAGGATCCCCTTGCGCGGCAGCGGAGAGAGATCTCGTTCGATCGCGTCGATTCCCCGCAGTTCCCAGACGGTCTTGAGGGTCACCAGAGTCAGATGCTTTCTGATCCAGTGATCCTCGCAGCGGCTCAGATCATAGGCGCTGCGGATCCCTTTGGCATACAGATATCTGGCCTTGCGGGTCCCCACTCCCCAGACATCCACCACATTCACCTGCCTGAGGACCTCCTGTTCATGCCCGGCATCAAGCAGGAAGACCCCGTCAGGCTCATGCTTGGCGATCTTCCCCGCCAGTTTGGCAAGAGTCTTGGTCCTGCCGAACCCCACCGATACCGGGACCCCCGTGAGCCGGGAGACCTCGCTCCTGATCGCTGAACCGAGGGCTCTGAGCCTGCCTTCAGGACCGGTCGGGAAGATGAACGCCTCATCGATCGAATAGACCTCGATCGGATCCCCGAACGAGCCTATGACATCCATCACCCGATCCGACAGGTCCTGATAGAGCGTATAGTTCGAAGAGAACACCGCTGTTCCCAGCTGAGCCAGGCGATCGCGTACCTTGAAGTACGGTGCACCCCGCTTGATCCCGAGAGCCTTGAGCTCACTGCTCATCGCCACGATACAGCCATCATTGTTCGAAAGCACCGCCACCGGCACCCGCTGCAGATCGGGACGGAAGATCCGCTCACAGGCAGCATAGAAGCTGTTGCAGTCGACCAGGCCGATCATCACTGAGCTCCCCGGTACTGACGCACCACAGCGGTGACGACCCCGAACATACTGAAATTCTCTTCAGGACCGATGATGATATCTTCGAACATGGGATTCTCCGGTCTGAGGATGATCCGCCGGTCACGGCGGAAGAACCGCTTGACGGTGAACTCACCATCAAGGGAGGCCACCACGATATCGCGGTCAGCCGGCGTGAGCGAGCGATCCACCACCAGGATATCATCGGGGAGGATCCCCGCACCGATCATGGATTCACCGGCGACCCGCAGACAGTAGGTCGCTGCCTTGCGGTGGATGAGCAGTCTGTTGAAATCAAGCCCCTCATCGGCATAATCAGCCGCAGGAGAGGGGAATCCGGCATGGACAGGCGACAGGTAGCAGGGGACACTGCATTCTGAGAGCTCGTCCTGTATGGGTATGCTTAACATACGATAAGTATATCATCGAAGAGCGATCCTATCAACCGCATCGATACCGGTAAGACACTGCTTCTGCACCGAAGGCTCCAGAGCGGCAGGGTCCTGCTGTAGAGCTGCTTTGACACCGGGTGTGCGAACAGTTCCGGCAGCCTGTCATCGCCGAGCATCTGCCTCACCTGCTCCTGCGAAAGATCTGAATCCAGCCACCGGGGATACTGCTGTGCCGTGAGGATCAGCGGCATGCGGTGCTTCTTGTTATGGATGCTATCGATGATCCCAGCGGCATCGGCGGTGATGACCGAAAAACTCAGGTACTCCCTACCCGTCTGCGGACCGACCCATCGGTCATAGATCCCGGCCAGAGCGAACAGCTTGCCCTCCCGGTGGATATAGAACGGATAGCTCTTCCCCTCATGCTCATGCGGTTCGAAGAACCCGTCCACCGGGATCAGGCAGCGCTGGGCATGTGCTGCGGCACTGCGGAAGGAGGGCTTCTCCCAGATACTCTCACCACGTGCATTGAGCGTCATGTCCTGCAGACGCAGGGCACTCTCCCGGTCTTTGACCCAGGAGGGGACCAGCCCCCAGTGCGCACTGGAGAACTTCCCGGGATCCTGCACCGTGACCACCGGCCACAGGGGATGGGAGAACCCTGATCGGTTGTAATACTCGATCGACGGGGTACTGCCGCCGCTGTATGAGGGGAACTGCTCGAAGACCGCACCGAACTCACCCTCGAGCGCCAGCCGGTCAGTCACCAGGGACATATTGAAACACATCACAGAGCCTCCTGCTCCTATCATAACATGTGTGATCAATGGATGCAGTAAAGCTCTACCTGTTCTTTTCCAGTTATGGTATACTCGAACCCATGTATAGACCACAAACGATCCTCTGGTATGACCTCGAGACCTTCGGCATCAACTCACAGTACGACCGCATCGCACAGTATGCAGCCGTACGTACAGATATGGACCTCAACATCATCGAAGAGCCTTCGGTGCTCTACTGCCGTATCACCCCCGACTACCTGCCCGACCCCCCTCGCCTGTCTGGTGACCGGCATCACCCCGCAGAAGACCCTCGAAGAGGGGATCTGCGAGGCAGAGTTCATAGAGCAGATCAACAGGGAGCTCTTGCGACCGGGGACCTGTACGGCAGGATTCAACAGCATCCAGTTCGACGATGAGTTCATCCGCAATGCGCTGTACCGCAACTTCCATGATCCCTATCAACGGGAGTATGCCGGCGGGAACAGCCGGTGGGACATCCTCAACGCCCTGCGTGCAGCCCATGACTTCAGACCCGAGGGCATCATATGGCCGAAGAACGAGAACGACCGCCCGAGCTTCCGGCTCGAGAAGATCACCGAAGCCAATGCCATAGCCCATGAGGATGCACACGATGCTCTGGCTGACGTCTATGCGACGATCAATGTGGCACGGCTGATCCGCGAGCAGCAGCCGGAGCTGTATGCCTACGCCTATAGTCACCGTCAGAAGCGTGCTCTCAAGGACCTCGTACAGCTGCACGAACAGAAGCCGTTCCTGCACACCGCAGCGATCCATACCACTGAGCACGGCTGCACCGCCCTGCTCATGCCCGTCGCCGCTGATCCTCACAACAGCAACTCGGTACTCTGCTTCGACCTCTCCCGCGATCCCGGGCAGCTGCTCGGCGCATCCGAAGAAGAACTGCTGAGCAACCCCCAGCTTACCCGGATCGCACTGAACAAGTGCCCCTTCATCTCCCCCGCATCAGTGCTTACCGATGAGATAGCCGAACGTCTCCATATCGACAAGGGACTCTGCAGAGAACACTACAGCGCCATCCGGGCACGGAAGGACCTTGCTGGGAAAGTCCACAGCGCTCTGAGCAGACCCTATCAGGAGCAGGTCTCTGATCCTGATTTCATGATCTATGCAGGCGGTTTCTTCAGCGACAGTGATAAAGACCGGTTCTCCATCATCCATGAGACCCCTGCAGAGGAACTGCTGCAGCTGCCCCTCCGATTCGATGACCCACGCATCCCTGAGATGGTGTGGCGGTATACCTGCAGGAACTTCCCCGAAGTGCTCAGTGCACAGGAACATCGTAAGTGGCTCAGCTTCTGCTCGAGCAGACTGCTCTTCCCTCCCGGTGATATCATGGTGAGCTATCAGTTCTATACCCGGAAGATCGCAGAGAAGGCAGCGAGCAAAGATACTTCGAATGCGGACCGCCTCATCCTCAAGGACCTCATGGAGTACGGCAGACAGATCGAGAAGGACATCATCAAAGCAGTCTGACGGAGAAAGGAGATACATCAATGCATCGAAACACTCATTTCCGGGAGATCACAGCAGGATTCGCACAGGAGTTCAGACGCCGCCTTGCCGAAGAGAGGTCCCCCATCATCTTCCACATCTCTGAGGACCTCAGACTCATGAACGTCTCACCTCAGTTCGATTCCCTCTACTACTTCCCCCACGCCATGCTCGATCAGCCCATCAGCTTCTACCATGACCCGCACAACATGCCAGAGTCTGTCTTGCAGATCATCGGTCTGATCAAGCAGACCTTCAGGACACAGAAGGGACACACCTTCGAATGGACACTCTTCAACGATATCCCAGTCAGGATCTCGATCATGCCCTTCTACACCTCGCTCAACAATCTCACGGGGGTGGTCATATCACTCATATGCATCTCCGGTGAGCTCGAAGACAGGAACCAGCTGGAGAAGCAGAACAGACGGCTTGAATTCGCTCTCAGCCACTCGCGCATGACGATATGGGAGGCTGACTTCACCACCGGCACGCTCACCGTCGATACGAACTTCACCCCGGTCATCGGCCTCCCGCTCAGGGACGGGACGCTGCAGCGTCCCATCCCCTCACGAGCAGAGCTGATGCAGCTCTGTCATCCTTCACAGGCTGATCAGATGCACAGCCATCTGGGACAGCTCTTCAGTCCCGACAGGACCCAGATCGATACCTTCGACTTCAGACTCAGACATCAGAGTACCGACAGGTGGGTCTGGGTGCGAAATGGGGGGATCGTCGTAAAGAGGGATGAACAGGGACATCATGAGATCATGATCGGGTATACGATCGATATCACCAGAGAGAAAGAACGCGAACTGCAGCTCGAACATGAGACCTTCTTCCTCAACGAGACACAGAGGACGACTCACATGGGATACTGCCTCTCCCCGATCAATTCGGAGACCATGCACTGGTCTGAGGAGCTCTAACGCATCTTCGGGTTCGAACCCTATGGGATCAGCCCCTCGTTCACTCTGGTGGAGTCGATGATCCACAACAGCGGTGATGATACCGAGGTCTTTGCCAACCTGCAGGCGACAAAGACCACGACAGAGGACCTCTCCTATACGATGGAGATCGAACGAAGAAGCGGTGAGATCCGTATCCTGAGAATGAGGGTCCATCCGGTCATGGGAGATCTGCACGAGGGTACCCATACGCTCACGGTCGTCAGTGATATCACCGACATGGTACGAAAAGAGCAGATGATGATCAATCAGAAGGAACAGCTGGAAGCTATCCTTGCCTACACCCATACCGGCTACTGGTCATACGATCGATACACGGGCAGGTACACCCTCTCCCCCGCGGCGAAGGAACTCTACTTCGGTACCACCGATGTTCCTGATGAGCTGATCGATGCGGCATATATCAGACAGGTGATCCATCCTGATGATCTGGTCCTCTGGGAAGATGACCACACGCTCTCACGATCGACACCCGGCAAGAAATATTCCCACAGCTGCAGGGTGATACGTCCCGATCGTTCGGAGGTGACCCTGATGGTCACCGCAAATCCCCAGCAGGACCAGAGGACCGTCTTCGGATACTGGGGCCTCATCCAGAATCTTCCCGGCTGATCAGGCAGGCAGGATCCCCATCACTCTGCCCACCTTCTCGAACGCTGCGAGGGCGGTATCGAGATCTTCGGGTGAATGGGCTGCTGAGATCTGCACCCTGATCCGTGCAGATCCCTTGGGAACCACCGGATAGACGAACCCGATCACATAGATCCCCTCCTTGAGCAGCAGATCAGCCATGGTGACAGCCGTCACCTCATCATGGAGCATGACCGGTACGATGGGCGTCTCGCCGTCCACGATCGTGAACCCCATCTTCTTGATGGCGCTCTTGAACCGTGCCGCCGATGCCATGAGCCGGTCGCGTCGCTGAGTGGACGCTTCGAGCAGATCCAGGACCGCAAGCGTGCCGCCTGCTACCGCAGGTGCGAGCGTGTTCGAGAACAGATAGGGCCTCGAACGCTGTCGGAGGAGCTCGATGATCTCTTTGCGCCCCGAGGTACAGCCTCCGCTCGCACCGCCTAGAGCCTTCCCGAGGTCGTAGTGATGATATCGACCCTGCCGAGGACACCGCAGTACTCGCTGGTCCCCCTGCCGGTCTCTCCGATGAAGCCGGTCGCATGGGAGTCATCCACCATGACCAGTGCATCATAGCGCTCTGCAAGATCACAGATCTCATGCAGTCTGGCTATATCACCATCCATGGAGAAGACCCCGTCGGTGGCTATGAGCCGGTAACGTGCGTCACCGGACTCCTTGAGACATCGTTCGAGATCCTTCATATCCGAATGGGCATATCGGTACCTGCGCGCCTTGCAGAGTCTGACACCATCGATGATGGACGCATGGTTGAGCTGATCTGAGATCAGGGCATCCTCAGAGGAGAGCAGCGGTTCGAACAGACCGCCGTTCGCATCGAAGCAGGCGGCATAGAGGATGGTATCCTCGGTACCGAGGAATCTGCTCATCCGACCTTCCAGCTCCTTATGAAGCCCCTGCGTACCGCAGATGAACCGCACTGACGACAGCCCGTACCCCCAGCGCTCCATCGCCTCTGCAGCACCTCTGATCACCGCCGGCTCATCGGCAAGTCCCAGATAGTTGTTCGCACAGAAGTTCAGCACTTCCGCACCCTCCTGCACCGTGATATGAGCTCCCTGAGGAGAATCGATCACCCGCTCATGCTTATAGAGTCCCTGCTCCTCCAACTCGGTGAACAGTCGCTTCAGATCATCCTTCATCGTCCCGAACATCATTCTGCCTTCCTTCTTTCTGCCTGCCAGTTCAGCGGCAGTCCATTCGCCTTGCGTTCCCGCAGTGTCCTGATCATATCATCAGTCATGGAAGCAAGATCATAGGTGGGCTTCCATCCCCACTCCACCTGAGCCGCATAGTCCTCGAGCGAGTTCGGCCAGGAATCAGCGATCGCCTGTTTGACCGGATCGATCGCATAGGTCAGCTGAAAATCAGGGACATGGTTCCTGATATAGGCAGCCTGCTCTTCCGGACAGAAACTCATGGAGGTCACATTGAATGCATTGCGGTGCCGCAGGGCATCAGGGTCGGCCTCCATGATCCTGATGGCAGCCGACACCGCATCAGGCATATACATCATATCAAGATAGGTGTTCCCTGCAAGAGGACACTCATAAGACTTACTGGTCACCGCCGCATAGTAGATCTCCACAGCATAATCAGTCGTACCTCCGCCGGGAGGGGTCATGCTGGAGATGATCCCGGGATAGCGTACCCCCCGGGTATCGACATCGTACCGGTGATGATAGTAGTCACACAGCAGCTCTCCTGCTACTTTGGTGATACCGTACATGGAGGTAGGCCTCTGGACGGTGTCCTGCGGGGTGAAATCCTTCGGGGTGGTCGGTCCGAAGGAACCGATAGAGGACGGGGTGAACACCGCACAGGAGGATTCGCGGGCTACCTCCAGGGCAGTCATCAACCCGTTCATGTTTATGTCCCACGCCAGGAGCGGATCCCGTTCAGACGTAGCAGAAAGCAGGGCTGCCAGATGATAGATGGTATCGATCGAGTGCTCGTTCACGATCTCACTCAGACGCTTTCCATCCCTGCAGTCCACTTTGTAAAAGGGTCCCTGCTCGATCAGTTCTGTGTTGATATCATCCCTGATATCGGTAAGGACGACCTGGTCGGCACCGTACCGCGTACGAAGAGCGACAGCGATCTCCGATCCAAGCTGTCCGAGTGATCCGTTTATCAGAATACGCTTCATAGAGCTGCTCCATGGACGATCAGATTTTCTTGACTATTCTCTCAGCCAGAAGTACAATATAGTGAACTGATTTCATTATAGTGAATCTTATTCATTATGTCAAACTTATTTCACGATATGGAAAACGCATGAGCGTCATCAGGAGGGATCATGGAAAAGCCACCGATGGTCGGGAAGAACATCCAGCAGCTCAGATCAGATCAGAAGCTGACACTTAACGTGCTCTCAGAGCGCAGCGGGGTCTCAAAAGCGATGCTCAGTCAGATTGAATCAGACAAGGTGAACCCCACGATCGCCACGATCTGGAAGATCGCTCAGGGTCTGGGAGTCGAGATCCATACCCTGCTCGCCGGTGCTGCAGAGCCGAAACGGAAATTCAAGGTACACCGGTATGAGAACATCACCACCCTCGATACCGAAGAGGAGGGAGTGCACATCCATGTGCTCTCCCCTCTGAGCATGGTCGAAGACCTTGAGATGTACATGATGACCTTCGCACCGGGAACCAGCCTGCCCTCTGAGGCCCATTTCCCCAAGACAGAGGAGTTCCTGACCGTGATCAAGGGACAGGTACGGGTCACCGCAGGAGAGAACATCGCAGATCTGCGTAAGGGAGATTTCATCTCCTATCACTGTGACATCAACCACACCATAGAGAACATCGGCAGATCAGAGGCGGCCGTCCATCTGGTGGTCCGGTACAATCAGATGATCAAGAAGACCCCGTAGAGACACCACCGTACTACACAGAAGAGCCGCTGTGCGATCATCTCGTACAGCGGCTCTTCTGTGTTTCCGGGGACCTTCAGCGAAACTCAATCCTGATCACTGCCATGCCTGATGAACTGCTGCACGGCATCAGGGTCTGCCAGGTCCACATCATGTCCCTCACAGTAGCGGGTAAAGAACTCCTGCCAGGGCATCCCGCTGTGATCGGTATCGAACAGGAGCCTCATGAGCTGGATCACCCGCTTGAAGATATGGTCGTTCATACCGTGCTCCATCAGGCAGGCCTGGCGGGCGGCCTCATCACTGTCGATCCCAAGCACATGTTCGAAGAGTCCTGGATGACGCAGTGTTTCTGGTAGATCATGAAGGCTCTTCTGCGGCCTGTCTCGGTAAGCGTGATCACCCCGTACGGTTCGTAGTTGATCAGCCCTTCGCGTGAGAGGGTCTGCAGAGCTGAGGTGACACTGGGGTTTCTCACTCCCAGGTCCTCAGCGATATCCTTGACCCGTACCGCCTCCTTCTGATGGATGATCTTGTAGATCGATTCTAGATAGTCTTCCTGATTACTGGACATTTCCAACGTCATCATCCACCTCTCTTCACCTCTTGCCTTCGGCGGCAGATCGTATCATCATAACAGGAGCCATGCGGTATGTACAGCAAGCTTGCATCTGCTCACACATTCCTATATACTCCCGCCATCATGCATAAGAACTATATCAAAGCCATCATAGCCTGCCTGCTCTGGTCCACCGCCTTCGCCGGAGTGAAGGTGGGTCTGCAATACGCTTCCCCGCTCTATTTTGCCGGCATCCGATTCTTCATCGCAGGCATCATCGTACTGATCATCTCCGGTAATCCCTCAGGACTCATCCCCTTTCTCAAGGAACACTGGCCCTTGCTCTGCTGGTGGGAAGTCTGCAGACTTCGATCATGTATGGACTCTATTTCAACGGTATCAACCTGCTGCCTGCAGGGATCGCCGCGATCATCGTCGGAGCAGGTCCGCTGATCTCAGCGATCACCGCCCATTTCACGCTGCACGACGATCGGCTCAATGCACAGAAGGTGGTCAGCCTCACCGTCGCGCTCGCCGGGGTGGTCCTCATCAGCCTGGGAAGGAACACCTCCACCGCTGCCGGAAGGACTGAACTGCTGGGGATCCTCCTGCTGCTCTCATCGAGCATGATGAACGCCTTCAGTCAGGTCATCGTCAAGAAGAACCCGGTAGACCCGATGATGCTCAATGCCTCACAGATCCTGATCGGCGGGATCATGCTCCTGATCGCATCGTTCTTCATCGAGGGCATTCCCTCCCTCGCGCTCCCTGCGGTCTTCTATATCGCCCTCATATGGCTCAGTGCGGTCTCAGGGTTCTCGTTCTCCATCTGGTACACCCTGCTGCAGAAGCCGGAGATCAAGGTCTCTGAGATCAACATCTTCAAGTTCATCATTCCCGTCTCAGGGGCACTTCTCAGCTGGATCATATTCCCCGCGGAAGACCCGGATCTGCTGAGCGTCATCGGTATGATCATCATCGCATCCTCGGTGATCATCTTCTATGCCAGAAGAAGATGAGCTTCACATCCAGTCAGAATCCTCTTTTTAGAACTCGACCCCTTTCTGGGCAGCGACCTGCTGGTCGGTGAAGTGGTGTTTGATCTCCTGGATCTCCGATACCATATCAGCGAACCCGATCACCGCTTCAGGCATATCCCGTCCTGTGAGGATCATCGTAGGGAGCTCCTGCCGATGCTCCTGCAGCCAGCTGACCACCTCAGCGGTATCAAGCCAGCCATAGCTCATACCGTATGATATCTCATCGAGCATCACCAGATCATAGCTATGCGATCCTATGAGCTCTTTTACCCGTTCCCATCCGCTTCGGTAGTCCTCGATCGACTGCTGCTGGTCCTCCTGCTTCCAGGTGAACCCGTGACCGAAGTTCTCCCAGACGACACCGAGTCTCTCTGCCGTCCGGTACTCTCCCCAGTGACTGGGGTCGCTCTTTATGAACTGGATCACCGCACACTTCTGACCATGTCCCGTAGCCCGGAAGACCATCCCGAGTCCTGCAGTCGTCTTACCCTTACCGTTCCCGGTGAACACACATACAACCCGTTTCTTAATCATGCCGAAGACTATAACACATTTCACTTGCAGTTGCCATCAGTTGACCATATACTCTGTCCATGAAGATCAAACGAATAGACATCGCATCGAGTGCCGCGCTGTTCATCTATGCGGCGAGCATGGTGATCACCCCCATCTGCCTGATCAGCATGGCCAGGGAGTTCTCTTTCACCTACTCCGGAGGGGGAGCTCTCGGCGGAGTGAAGAGTTTTCTCATCCTCGCAGCACTGCTTGCCAGCGGGTTCATCGCCTCTCTGATCACCAAGCGCATAGCCGTGGGACTGGGAATGGTCATCGTCGGGCTGTCACTCATCGGTGCGGGACTCTCACCAAGCTACGAGATGGTCCTCATCTGCATGGTCATCATGGGACTGGGCAGCGGTCTGATCGAAGCCCTAACCAATCCCCTCGTCCACGATGCACACCCGCTCGAGTCCAACAAGTACCTCAACTATGTCAATGCCTTCTATTCCATCGGAGTCGTCGTCACGGTCATCCTGACCGGGTTCCTGCTCTCCTACCAAGTCCCCTGGAGAGCGCTGTTCATCGGCACGGGGATCATCGCGGTCCTCTCTTCGATCCTGTTCTTCCCCCCTGATGACCAGATCACCGAATCGGGAGAATCGGTCAGATGGAAGGACTGGGCTCAGTGTTTCAGTCAGCCGATCTTCTGGGTGCTCGCCCTCGCCATCTTCTTCGGCGGGGCTGCAGAAGCGGCGTTCACCTTCTGGAGTGCAAGCTATATCCAGGTGCACTTCACCACCCTGGCAGATGCCGCCGGGATCGGGACCGGTATCTTCGCCCTTGCCATGGCCATCGGCAGGATCGGTACGGGAAAGATGACCCGCGGTCACCACGGAGACCGATGGCTGCTGCTCTGGGCTTCGATCCTGGGATTCATCGTCAGTATCGGGTCTATCTGACCCCCTCCATCGCGGTGTTCTACCTCATGCTCTTCTTCTCCGGTCTGGCAGTAGCACCCTACTGGCCTACGATCCAGTCGGTATCCACCAGTTTCGTCTCAGGCGACCATACCCTGCTGTTCATCCTGCTCTCATGTGCCGGGATCCCCGGGATCGGGTTCGCTACCTGGATCATGGGCTATTTCGGGGACCTCTACGGGCTGCAGAAGGCCCTGATCGTGATCCCGGTATCCTATGCGATCCTGATCGCGTCATTCATCCTCCTGCTGCATATGACAAAACAACAGCAGAAGTCCTGATCCTCACCGATCCCGCTTTACCGGCAGTCCACCCCGTGGTACACTAATGTTACATTTTGTAACACTAGTGAGGCACAGCATGAGAGACCGGTACCGATGGGAGGATCCTGCAGTATTCGCGATCGCAAAAGAGCGATCACATGCGATCCTGCTGCCCTATGACACGATTGATCAGGCCCTGTCCCCCGCCCTGAGCGGAGGACCTCATGCGGACCCCCTCGGGCAGGAGCCCGGTGCACGCTCCCCCTGGAAGCTGTCGCTCAACGGCAGCTGGCATTTCTCCTACAGCCCCACCTATGCACAGAGAGAGAAGGAGTTCTATCGACAGGGGTATGACTGCAGCAGGTGGGACCAGATCAGGGTCCCGGGGATCTGGGAGCTCGCCGGCTACGGGACACCCTACTACCTGGCCTTTGACTATCCTCCTGCGATCTCCAAGAACCGCTGGAAGATCCCTTCGATCGATCACCGCGATACCCCCACCGGCTCTACCGAAAGGACCTGAGCATACCCGAAAGCTGGAAGGGACGAAGGGTCTATATCCACTTCGGGGCAGTGAAATCAGCTATGACCCTCTGGGTGAACGGAGCGGAAGTCGGCTACTCCCAGGGGTCGATGACCCCTGCAGAGTTCGACATCACCGGCTATCTGCACGGAAGCGAGACGACCATCAGCGTAGAGGTATGCCGCTACAGTGACGGTACCTATCTCGAGGATCAGGACATGTGGTTCTTCAGCGGCATCTATCGGGAAGTCTACCTCTACAGCGAACCTCCCTGCCATATCAGGGACATCCATGCCGTCTCTATACTTGATGAGGGATTCACTTCCGCAGCACTCAGCATCGAGGTCCTGGTACGAAACAGTTCCTCCGAGCAGGTCACACGGACCCTTGAACTCCTGATCACCCCCGAGGGGGCAGAGGACCCGAAGCCCATCGCCAGCTGCAGCTGCAGCGCTGCAGCCGGGGCCGAAGCTACCGCAGTACTCGAAGGGACTCAGGAGAGCCCCGCACTCTGGAGCGCAGAGGACCCGGCACTCTACCGGCTGCTGATCATCATTAGAGACCCTGACGGGAGGATCATCCAGATCAAGACCCTCCGCCACGGATTCCGACGCTTTGAGATCAGAGACGGGAAGCTCCTGTGCAACGACCGGCCTCTGGCGATCAGGGGAGTCAACCGCCATGAGTTCGACCCGGTCTACGGCCATGCGGTCCCTCGTGAACGCTATCATGAAGATATTCGCATCATGAAGCAGCACAACATCAACGCCGTTCGCATGAGCCACTACCCCAATGATCCCTACATGTATGAGCTGTGTGATCAGTACGGGCTCTATGTCATGGATGAGGCTGATGTCGAGACCCATGGGGTCAGAAAACTGGGTATTCCGGGAAGGGACGAACGCTGGAAGGCCGCAGTCATCGACCGCATGGAGCGCATGGTGCTCAGAGACCGGAACTACAGCTGCATCTTCATGTGGTCACTCGGTAACGAGGCCGGCAGCGGACCGATCTTCCACGATATGAAGCTAGCCGCCCTGCAGCTTGACCAGACGAGAGCCTTCCACTATGAGGGAGACCTGCAGATGCACACGAGCGATGTGCTCTCACGGATGTATCCTGATGTGGAGGACCTCGATACGGTCGGACGACATGAGGATCTGAAGGTCTCCCTGCTCAACAACCTGCAGAATATCCTCTCAGCAGATCATAAACCCTGCCCGGAAGCACGCTACCGCGGCAAGCCGATGATCCTCTGTGAGTATGCCCATGCGATGGAGAACAGTCTGGGGAACCTTGATGAGTATGTACGCAGATTCGAGCAGTATGACCATATCGCAGGCGGCTTCATCTGGGACTTCGTCGATCAGTCTCTGCTGCAAACGAATGAGGACGGGACCAGCAGGTGGCTCTACGGGGGCGATTTCGGAGAGAAGAAGACTCACGGCTACTTCTGTGCGAACGGCATCGTCGCCGCTGACCGATCCCTGCACCCGTCGATCTTCGAAGTGAAGAGACAGTACCAGCGCATCGCCTTCTCCCATGATCGGGAACACAGCCTGCTCTCTGTGACCAATCGTTTCCTCTTCGATGACCTGAGCGGCTGCATCCTGCACCAGAGGCTGCAGTGTGACGGCAGGACTCTGGAGCACAGAAGGACCATCCTCTCGCCGGTCACGCCCGGTACCACCTGCACGCTGGAGAGCCTTGGTGAAGACCGCCCGGGCACGGAGGGAGAGCTCATCCTATCGGTCTCTCTTACCCTTGCAGAACAGACCTCCTGGTGTGAAGCAGGTCATGAGATCGCCTGGGACCAGTTCATCCTGCAGGGACACCCCTCTGCCGGTGATCTGGCGGTGAACCCTGACAGTACACCCCCGCAGCTCATCAGGGCTGGGCAGAGCCTGCAGGTTCGTACCGAGCGGGCCTCCTACAGCTTCGACACCAGCAGCGGTTCTCTGGTCTCCATCGATCTCGGGGCAGGTGAACTGCTCACAGGACCCCTTCGGGTGAACTTCTGGAGGGCCAGTACCGACAATGACCGGGGACTGTCGAACTTCATCCCCCGGCTGCGGCCTCTGCTGCCCTGCAGTGCAGCACGACGGGCGACAGAGCGGACACGCTGCATCAGCTGCACGGCAGAGACCAGCGGCAGTGCCTGATCATCACCTCCAGGTTCACATCCCCTGCCTGCAGGACGGGTCTTGCCATCATCTGCACGATCGCAGGTGACGGGACGATGGGAGTACGCATGGAGGGGACCCTCACTTCTGATGTGATGCGGTTCGGTCTCATCTGCGCGTTCGATGCATCCCTTACCGATGTGCTGTGGTATGGAAGAGGTCCCCATGAATCCTACTGGGATCGGAAGACCGGGGCTGCGATCGGCAGGTATGCCCGGAAGATCGCTGATATGCCCCATCGGTATATGAGACCCCAGGAGAACGGGAGCAGGACCGATGTGCGCTATGCGCTGCTGACCGATCAGCAGGGTTCAGGACTGCAGGTCCGCTCAGCAGGGGAGCCGTTTCAGATGGGTATGATGCCCTGGTCACAGGAGGAACTGGAGAAGGCTGAACATAACTGGGAGTTGACCGATGGAAAAACGATCACTTTTACGATAGACTACAAGCAGCAGGGTGTCGGGGGTGATCTTCCGGGCATGCTGCATCTGCACGAGGAGTATGCGCTCAAGAGAGGGCGTACATGTACCTTGGCATTCACCATACAGCCGGTAACAGGGGAAAGAGCACATGGAAGAGTTGTCACCGCTACGCATGAAAAGGAAGCTTAATCTGATCGAAGTTGCAGAAGATTATTTCATCGAACACGGGCTGCATACCAGCACCATGGAAGATATCGCCGCTGCATCGGGTATCAGCAGACAGACGGTCTACCGGTACTACTCCTCAAAGGAGGACCTGGCCTTTGCCGTAGAGAACCGGGTACTCGAACGGCTGTTCACCCGCATGGGAGAGCTCTTCGGAGCTGCCTACGGCATGACGCTGGAAAACTCTATGAGATCTCCGATGAGCTCATCCCCCAGTTCGTCAAAGAGTATGAGCGGGAACTCAAGTTCACCGGGGTCTTCGATGCCTATTTCCAGCACTATCCTGATTCAGCCTATTACGAAGAGATGAAGGCCATCCTGTCACAGTTCGAGAACCCCTTCACCCAGCTGCTCGAAGCCCAGCAGCGGCAGGGGCGTATCTCGAAAGATATGAGCGCAGCGCTGATCGGGGAGACGATCTCCAACTCGATGCTCTCGCTCTGTCAGCGGGTCCTGCTCAGACGCGATACGCTCGAACAGGAGTACCGCATCGATCCGGTCTCACTCGTTCCCATACAGATGAAGCTCTTCATCAAGGCACTGATCGCATCCTGACAGGCAGAGAGCCCGATCTGCCGGTATGACAGATCGGGCTCTCAGTCTCTATAGATCACTCCTGTCCCTCAGATGCTACTGCAGGAATGCATCGATGGCCTCTGCACTCTCTCTTCCCCGTGCGATGGCCCGGACGACCAGAGATGCACCGTTGACGGCATCACCTGCGGCAAAGACGCCCTTCTTCGAGGTGCGGTACTGCTCATCGACGAGGATGTTCCCCCGCTCATCAGTCTCCAGTCCGAACCCCGAGACCAGAGGCGAATCCCGATAGGTACGAACCCCATGCTCAGGAGCACCAGATCCGCATCCAGCAGGAAGTCAGCCCCCTTGATCTCGGTGAAGGAACCGCCCTCCCATGCCAGCCGGGTGCATCCCACTTTCACGACCCTTCCATCTGTACCGTAGAACTCCTTCGTACCGATGCTCCACAGCCGCTTGGCTCCCTCGTGATGGGAGCTCGAGGTCCTGAGGATCGCAGGCCACTCGGGCCAGGGGTTCGATACCAGCCGCTCCTGCGAGGGCTCTGGCAGCAGTTCTATCTGGGTTACCGATGCGCAGCCCCGTCGGATCACCGACCCGACACAGTCGGAGCCGGTATCACCGCCACCGATGACCACCACGTGCTTCCCCTTCGGGTCGATGAGCTGATCCTCAGGGATCGTATCACCCAGGACCAGCTGTGTCTGCTGGGTGAGGAACTCCAGTGCCAGATGTATCCCCCGGTACTCGCGTCCGGGTACGTTCAGATCCCGCGCCAGCGGGGTCCCTGATGCGATGAGGACCGCATCATAGTTGTTGTTTATGTATCTCGGAGAGATGTCACGGCCGACTTCGACCTCGGTCTCGAACTTGACCCCTTCGGCCTTCATCTGTTCGATACGACGGTCGATGACCGACTTCTCGAGTTTGAAGTTCGGGATCCCATACATCAGCAGGCCGCCGATCCGGTCAGACTTCTCCAGGACGACCACCGTATGACCCTTGCGTGCCAACTGCTGCGCAGCAGCGAGTCCGGCAGGACCGGAACCGATGATCATCACCTGTTTTCCTGACTTGAACGTCGAGACCTCCGGGACGATCCATCCCATCTCCCACCCCTTCTCTGCGATCTTCAGCTCGATGTGCTGGCAGGTAGAGGCCTCACCATTGATCGCCAGGGTACATGCCGCTTCACAGAGTGCCGGGCAGATCCTTCCGGTGATCTCCGGGAAGTTGTTCGTCGACTGCAGCAGCTCAAGAGCTCCTTTCCAGTCATCATGATACAGGGCATCTGAGTAGTCGGGGATACGGTTGCCCACCGGGCAGCCGTACATATGACAGAACGGCACGCCGCAGTCCATGCATCGGTTCGCCTGCTGTCTGATCTCCTCATCTGAGAGCATCCCCTGCACGGGATCAAAATCCCGGGTTCGCTCTTCGACAGGTCTGTAGGCAGGACTCTGCCGTTCTATATGTAAAAAACCATCATGTTTAGCCATCATAGACCTCCTCGGTCGCTGCCAGGGTCTCATCGTCCCGGTCTTCGTTCATCTTCATACGTTCGAGCACCTTTCGGTAGTCGATCGGTATGACTTTGACGAAGAGCGGCAGCTGAGACTCCCAGTTCTCCATGATCGTCGCGGCAAACCTGCTGCCGGTCAGATCGACATGCTTCTGGATCAGTGTCTTGAGCACTCGCTTGTCTTCTGAACTCCAGACCCCCTCCAGTTCCACCATATCGAGGTTGCATCTGGTGTCAAAGAGCTCTGAGGGGTCATAGACATAGGCTATGCCCCCGCTCATACCTGCTGCGAAGTTCTTGCCGGTAGATCCTATGACCACCACCGTACCTCCGGTCATATACTCGCAGCCATGGTCACCCACACCCTCGACCACAGCGGTAGCCCCGCTGTTTCTCACGGCGAACCGCTCGCCGGCCATGCCGTTGATGAAGATCTCACCCCCGGTAGCACCATAGAGCACGACATTGCCGCAGATGATGTTCCGTTCAGCCTTGAAGGTCGACCCGGTGGTCGGGATCAGTACGATCTTCCCTCCGCTCATGCCCTTGCCCATATAGTCGTTCACATCACCGCGGAGGGTCAGGGTCACGCCCGGTGCCAGGAAGGCTCCGAAGCTCTGACCTGCCGATCCATCGAAGGAGAGATCGACCGTATCATCGGGCAGCCCCTCGGGTCCGAACTGCTGTACGATCCGTCCACTGAGAGCAGCACCGACAGTCCGGTGGATATTCCGTATGGAAAATGAGAGTGATCGCGGGACCGGGTCCTTCCAGAAGGTCTTGAGCCCCTTCTCTATCGCCCTGTCCAGATCGGTCACGACCGGAGCGGCGTGAGTCCCGCCGAAATGCAGAGGAGGATGATCCTTGAGATGCTCTGCATGCAGGATCTTCTCCAGATTCACATGGTTCGCCTTCCACTTGTGGATGGCAGGCTGGAAGTCGAGCAGATCGACCCTGCCGACGAGCTCTTCTACCGTCCTGAACCCCAGCATCGCCATATACTCTCTGAACTCCTGTGCTATGAAGCGCAGGAACGCCTCTGCATAGTCGGCCTTACCGCAAAATTTCTTTCTCAATTCAGGATCCTGGGTGGCGACTCCCACAGGGCAGGTGTTCAGATGACATTTTCGCATCATGACACAGCCGAGCGTGATCAGCAGTGAGGTGCCGAAGCCGTACTCCTCCGCACCGAGCATGGTCGCTATGGCCAGGTCCTTTCCAGTCTTCAGATGTCCATCGACCTGCACGATGATCTGATCGCGCAGCCCGTTCATGATCAGGGACTGCTGGGTCTCGGCAAGTCCGAGTTCCCAGGGAAGGCCCGCATGCCTGATAGCCGTCAGCGGCGATGCACCGGTCCCCCCGTTCTGGCCGGAGATGAGCACCCGGTCAGCCTTGGCCTTGGCAACCCCTGAGGCGATCGTCCCGACACCCGCTTCTGATACGAGCTTCACCGAGACCTGTGCGGTGGTGTTCACCGTCTTGAGGTCCTTGATCAGCTGTGCAAGGTCTTCGATAGAATAGATATCATGATGGGGAGGCGGTGAGATCAGGGTCACTCCCGGGGTGGTATGGCGTATCTTCGCGATATAATCGGACACCTTCGCTCCCGGCAGCTGCCCGCCCTCGCCGGGCTTGGCCCCCTGAGCCATCTTGATCTGCAGTTCATCAGCACTCATGAGATACTCGGTGGTGACACCGAACCGTCCTGAGGCGATCTGCTTGATACGTGATCGCCGGGAGTCGCCGTTCGCGAGCGGTCTGATCCGCTCGGGGTCTTCCCCGCCCTCACCGCTGTTGCTCTTGGCGCCTATCCGATTCATGGCGATCGCGACGGTCTCATGGGCCTCTCTGCTGATCGATCCGATCGACATGGCCGCAGAGACGAAACGACGGGTGATCGATTCCACCGGTTCGACCTCTTCGAGCGGGATGGGGGTGCACGCCTTGAACTTGATCAGTCCCCTGAGTTCCCCGTTCTCTTCATAGGAGGCATCCATCAGTGAGGTGAATTCCTTATAGACGGCATAATCGGCAGTCTTGGTCGCATGCTGCAGCTTGTAGATCGCCTCGGGAGACCAGTAGTGTCTCTCGCTGTTCCTCCGGTACCGATAGGACCCACCGGCTTCCCTCAGTCTCGGCATCATCCCTCTGGAGGGATAGGCACTCTCGAGCCGGTTCAGGACCTCCCTGCTGATCTCCTTCAGTCCGATCCCGCCGATACGCGAGACCGTCCCTGCGAAGTACTCATCGATCACATCGCTGTTCAGCCCCACCGCTTCGAAGATCTGGGTGTTGAAGAAGCTGTGCAGTGTCGATATACCCATCCTGCTGAAGGTCTTCAGCAGACCTTTCTTGATGGCATTCACATAGTTGTCAGATGCGAGTTCAGGTGTGAGGTTCCCGAGTTTTCCGCTCTCTGCCAGATCCCTCACGGTGGAGAATGCCATATAGGGACAGAAGGCATCACAACCGAAGGCCAGATAGAGCGCGAAGTGAAAGACCTCCCTCGCCTCTCCGGTCTCGACGATGATCCCGATCCTTCCCCGCAGTCCCTTTCTGATCATATGCTGATGCAGACCGGAGACGGCGAGCAGCGACGGGATCGGTGCTCTCTGGGCCGATATGTTCTTATCGGTGAGGATCAGCAGAGAGATCCCCTCTTGAGCCATCTGCTCGGCCTGAGCGAACAGTCCTGAGAGGGCGAGCTTCAGCTGCTCTCCAGTCTCATCAGGGGTGAAGGTGATATCGAGGTCAGCACTCTTGAGATCCTCATGGCTGTTGTTGCGCAGCCGCATCATATCACGGGTACTGAGCACCGGATGACTGAGCTTGAGGCTCCGATACTGCGTCTGATCGATATCGAGCGGATTGCTCTCGTTCTCTATATAACTTTCGAGCGACATGACCAGCTGCTCACGCAGCGGATCGATCGGGGGGTTGGTCACCTGGGCGAACATCTGCTTGAAATAGCTGAACAGCAGGGAGGTGCGGTCAGAGAGTACCGATAATCCAGTATCATTCCCCATGGATCCGATAGCCTCCTGTCCCTGTTTGGCCATGGGAGTCATCAGGGTCTTGAGATCCTCATCGGTATACCCGAAGGCTATCTGCTTCTGCAGCAGCTCTTCCTTTGCCATCTTGGGGACCCCAGAGGGCATGAACAGCCCTCGGAGCTCGATCTTCCGGTCCCGTACCCATCTTCTATAGGGGAACTGCCGTGAGAGTTTTGCCTTGATGACATTATCGGGGACGATAGCATGCTGCTGCAGATCCACCAGGAACATCTTACCCGGCTGCAGCCGACCTTTGCTCCTGATACTCCCGGCAGGCAGGTCGACCACCCCGGTCTCAGAGGCCAGCACGATCAGTCCGTCCTTCGTGATGGTATATCGTGCAGGACGCAGACCGTTCCTGTCAAGGGTGGCGCCGATGTAGCGCCCGTCGGTGAAGATCACGGCAGCAGGTCCGTCCCACGGTTCCATGATGGTCGTATGGTACTCATAGAAAGCCCGTTTATCGGCACTCATCTGTATCTCGGAGGAGTATGCTTCGGGGATCATCATCATCATGACATGGGGGATACTTCTGCCTGCCATCACGAAGAGCTCGAGCACGTTGTCGAAGATCGAGGAATCACTGCCTGTCTCATCGATGATGGGCGTGATGGTCTCAAGATCACTGCCGATGACGCTCGAGGACATGAACCCCTCACGGGCACGCTGGCGGTTGATGTTGCCCTTTATGGTATTGATCTCCCCGTTGTGCGCCAGATAGCGGAACGGCTGTGCGAGCCGCCACTGGGGAAGCGTGTTCGTACTGAAGCGCGAATGCACGATACAGAAGGCACTGGTGAAATACTCATCAAGCAGATCGGGGTAATAGGCAGTCACCTGGTCTCCGGTGAGCAGTCCTTTATAGACCATGGTGGTATGAGAGAGTGAACAGATGTAGTACTGACTGACATCAAGGTCAGCGATGGCTGCGATGGCCATGTCTATGCGCTTATGCAGGATGAAGAGCTTTCTCTGAAAGGACTGAGCATCATACTCCTGCATCTCCAGAAAGAGCTGTTCGACAGTCGGCTGGGTACTCAGGGCAAGGTGACCGAGAGTGCTGTCGTCAGTCGGGACGGTCCTCCAGCCCAGCAGGGTGAACTCCCCTGCTGCTATCACATCTTCAGTGATCTTCCGGCATACTGCGGCCGCGTGTTCATCAGAAGGCAGGAACAGCATACCTGCCGCATACCTGCCCGCTTCAGGAAGCGTGAAGCCTTTGATCTGTCTTCTGAGAAAGGCATCCGGGATCTGTATCATGATACCGGCACCATCTCCGGTAAGGGAATCCCCGCCGACCGCACCACGATGCTGCAGATTCTTCAGCACCTGGATACCATCGGCGACGACCGCATGCCGGGGTTCCCCGTCAAGATGGGCTATGAAGCCTACACCACAACTGTCGTGCTCGAACGACGGTTCATATAATCCATAGGAACCGAGCCTTCCAGAAGCATTGCGGAATCCCGCAATTGGTTTACCTGCTTCGTTTTGTTGCATATATTCCCCTTGATTTGTCTGTATATTTATACAGTTTTTATGCATATACACCTGCTTATTTTGCATAATATGCTGATTTCCGGCATTTGGTCAATAGAGTCAGGCCTCACCACTCTCATTACAGATCATTATCATATCTACAATTACAGGAGGTTTTTTATGTATTTTGATATATAGATGTAAGAATTTTAGGTTTTACGCATAATGAAAAAAAGAGATGAGCGTATGGGCAACCCGATACCACTCATCTCTTCTGCTGCTCGTCTGTTCGGCAGCTCTTCCTGCACCAGAGGCTAATACTGCTGTGCAGCCTTCTGGGACTCAGCCTTCACCTGTTCAAGTCGCTTGTACTCCTTGTAGGCATCGGGCAGACCGGTCGAGTCATAGACATCCTTGATCACGGCGATCGCAGAATCGAACTGACCGAGGACTTCATAGACGATCGCGGCATTGAAGCCTGCCGAAGTATTGCCCGATTCATACCACATCTCCAGATAGAGATTGAGCGCATTCTTGTACATCGAGCTCTTGATGAACTCCTTGGCGGTCTTCGATCGGGGATCCTTGGATTTATCATCCTTGATGTTCCGGTATTCACGGACATAGTAGGGAGCGAGTTTCCTGCTGATCTGGGTCTCGAAACCCCGGGCGATCTCTTTATAGAGGTTCTCAAGAGAGGGGGCCTGGAAGGTGTCGGGATCCTTGATGAAGGTACTGTCCCGCTTCCGTCCTGAGAGGTATTCGGTCGCCAGGATGGTCCCCTGACGTACATCGACCACAGTGTAGCTGATCCCGAGTTCCACCTCCTGGATGAAATAGGCCTCGATCTGTGTATCATAGACTTCAGTCTCTTCGTTCCAGATCTTCTTCTCCCGCTCATCCACGGTCTCTGAATAATCCATATCCTCTATGGTCCCCAGGATCGCGGCATCGACTCCCAGACTCTCATACAGCGATCTGTTCGAAAGGAGCATCGCAGTGTTATAGTTCTGGAACGGCCTGAGCTGATCAGGTCTGATGATCGTGAAATAGCCGGTCCTCCCGAGGGTATTGATCGTGCGGTCAGTCATATACCGGGCGATCTCATCATCGAGATAGAGCCTGAACCCGGTAGAACCGATCTCCTGTGACCCGAACAGATAACTGAGGATCAGTTTGCCGGCAAAATACTCTTTGGTAAGTTCATAGGGTTCATAATCGAAGACTGCAAGGGTCCGGTACTCGGACATATTGACCTCAGCAGGCTTGAGTACATCAAACGCCACAGTCGTGGAGCATCCGGTCAGCGTGATGATCAGCACCAGCGAACTGAGGATCAGTACAGATAACAACTTTTTCATAGGTTCTCTCCAATGTCTTTCTTATAGTGAAGTATAGCATGGAACACGGTCGACTCACACTGTAAAAACCCTCATCGCAGAGCGATGGGGTCCATTCAGCCCGGGTGCTGCCATCCACCCATAGATGGTAACAGACAGGGACAGGGTACGGTTACACCCGAAGCAGGAATATCATACGCTTTTTTCATGCTGCTTCTCTAGCCATTCGCGGACCGTTCGCATAGGATAGGATCATGAAAAGGTCAGTGGTATATATGACAGCACATCACACACCGGTCGGGACCCTCTATCTGGCAACGACTGACCGCAAGAGGCTCTCTCTGTGCTCTGAGACCCCTTCATCAGCGGCAGTGCACAGGGTGAGCGATGATGAGATCGACATCCTGCAGAGATCCTGCAGAGCTCTTGATGAGTATTTCACCCATACCAGGACCGACTTCCATGATATACCGCTGCAGCTTGAGGGCACCGGATTCCAGCAGCTCATCCGAAGGGTCCTGCAGGACATCCCCTATGGGCATACTGTCAGCTACAGAGAACTGGCAGCCGCTGCCGGCAGGCCGCAAGCTGTCAGAGCTGCCGCAGGTGCTATCGCCTCCAATCCTCTGCTGCTGTTCCTGCCCTGCCACCGGGTGATCAGAGCCGACGGGAGTCCTGGGGACTACCGCCTTGGAAGGGATCTGAAGGTCTTTCTGCTTGCATGGGAACGATCTACTGCAGTCTCATGAGGACCAGATGCCCTGCTCTATCAGCTGTCTCTGTGCAGCTGCTGCCCAGCCTCGATTGGCTGCAGGACTTGCCGGGGAGGGATGAAGTATCCAGGCCACTTCCGGGGCTGCTGCTGATGGGTCTTCCCGTTCGGCGACCAGTGAGATGAGCTTCTTCTGAGCATACTTACCCACACCCACGAGCCACTGCGGCTGCAGGAGCGTGATCACCTGCTGCAGATACCGGTCACAGAGCTCTTCGAGCGGTGCTCTGTCAGCAGCCGGCAGTTTGTCGGGAGTGAGATTCTTCCCGCTCGCTTCCATGAAGACCAGAGGACAGTAGTTGAAGACCGCATGGTCCTGAAAGAAGTGCGGGGCATCAGTGAACCGCTGCTGCATCAGAGCCCACAGCCGTCTGCCGCTGACCTCACTCCTGGTCGTCGAGAACCCGGTGACAGGTCGTTTGGGATGTTCTACTGCCGGTACTCCCACCGGCTGCTCGATCTGCAGCCAGTCCCGGACTGCCTCGATCTCCCCAAAGGGACCCCTGTCTGCGCCATACCCCAGGGACCGGGGTTCATACCCAGAAAGAGGACCCGCTTCGTTGAGGTGATATACCGCCTGATATAGGTCTCATGCGGCAGTCGGGCATACGCAAGAGGATTGTAGATCGTCAGATCCTCACGTGACCAGTTCAGGGATGAGACCGCACGTGAGAGTTCGGTCGTACAGGCGATCAGCTCATCATCGATGCTCTGACAGGACCTCTCAGTCATGATCCTTCCCCTCCTGGTACCAGCGGCGTCCCACCTGAGCGATACCGCGTTTTCTCGATACGGCAAAGAAGGCGATGACCACGAAGACCAGATAGGCAAGACTCAGCAGCACCGCATACCAGAAGAGTTCAGGCCTCTGGGAGGTGACACTGTAAGCCGGCAGGTTGATGCTGAGGATCAGCGGGATGGCGAGCAGGAAGGTCAGTCCGCTCGAATACATATAGTCAGAGGCTACCGGTGTCTCGAATTCAGGGTCAACGACACGCAGGAGTGCAAGCCCGGTGGGCATCGTACCGGTAGAGGCTCCGAAGATCACCAGCGCACGATGGAACTGATGGTCCACGAAAAGACGTGAGCAGATCCAGGGAAGGGAGAAATAAGCCATCAGACCACCGACGGTCGTCAGCAGCACGATGGGAAGCCAGTACTGTGCGACCACGACCAGGGAGATGGAGGCGATGGAGGCTGTCACCATCATGTCGACCGAGACCCCGGAGATCCTGGTCAGCGTACCGCTGTCCAGGACATAATGCACATCGATCTTTCGCATGATACCCTTGACCATCATAGCGGTCAGGGCTGAGAAGATGAAGTTGATCCCCCACAGATTCACTGCAAGCTCATTGCCAAGATTCCCGAGCAGCGAGAGCAGCAGGGTCAGCAGATGCAGCAGTCCGAACGAGAGCAGATAGACGCCGAAGACGAACGAGGCATTGAAGGTCATCGAGTCGATGGCCTCGGTCTCGGTACAGAGATACCCGGCTGCCGGACGTCTGGCCTTCCTGCCGAGGATCCCCCCGCTGGTATCCTTGTCTCTGATCTTCTGCACATCCTCCTCACTGATCCAGTTGCGCTTCAATCCCATATTGATCATGAAGATACCGCCGAAACAGCCCCAGAGGAACCCGATCGCGGCAAAGGTCAGCCCCGCAGAGCCGGCTCCGGTGAACCCGAACGCTTCCCATGCCGCTCCGATGGTATAGGCCTGTCCCGGTCCGAGTACGAAGCCAAGAGGCAGGGAGAAGCCGATCGCAGGGAAGAGATCAGGCATGACGGTCCTGATGAGCACGAAGGTGATCAGCAGCCCCGCCACACACTGGAGGGCATACTGCGAGAGGACGCCGATGGTGGTCGGGAAGATCCGCTTTCTCATAGCCTGTGTGGCCTTCTGCGACTTTCGCAGGGTCATGGCGATGAAGGAGAGGTTGAGCAGATGATAGACCAGTTCACCGAGTACGTTCGTGCCTAGGGCGAACCTCGGTGCGATGAAGTTATAGAAGACCAGCAGGATGAACCCTGCGGTGAGTGCGTTGGGGATGAGATACTTCTGAAAGAATCGTACCTTGGCCCGGATGAACGAACCTGCGATGAGTGCCATGGACAGGATCCCGAGATGAATGAATATGGTCCAATCGTAATGCATGGAGGCCTCCCTGTGCGGTCAAACGGTTATTGCTGTGAGACTGTCATCCTTTCCGGCAGAAACGATCGCTTCGTACACGGCAAGGTATTTATAGGCTGATGTCCTCTGGTCGGGGAAATGGAGCCGGTACATACGCTTCTCATAGTAGAACTCCAGATTCCTCTGCAGTGCGACAGCCAGTGATTCGATCTCTTCCAACTTGAAGAGCGTCACACCCTCAGGCCTGATGACTTCGATCCCGCGGGTACTCATGCGGACACCGACGGTCCCGAGCACCTTCATCCTGCTGTCACGGTAGCCGGAGAACATGCGTGCCCTGTCTTCAGGAAAGATCGCCTCTTCTGGCTTCCACCAGGCACTGAGGACCCTGCGTTTGAGTTCTTCATGCTGCCAGGAGTTCCAGTCGGCCACTGTCGGGAAGCCTTCGATACCCTCGGGGTATTGGAAGAAGCCGTAGATGTCCATATGTGCCGTGTAGCCGCAGGCGCTGCAGGTCAGATCATTGCCGTGCGAGGAGAGCAGCCCTGCCGCACCGCAGGAGGGACAGAGATAGAGCACATGCTCCACATGTTCTGCCCGCCGGTCACTGGCGTAGATGATCTTATGGGATCGCTGATACTCATCGGCATCATGATAGAGCCTGCTGTAGAGCATCTCATGGATCTCCTGCACTTTCATGGAGGAGAACTCCTCAGGCATGATGGGATCCTGATAGGCGATGACCATCTTCCCCCGCCTTCGCTTGGGACTCCACCGCGGAAGCGTGTGATAGCCCCCTTCGAGGGTGCAGAGCACCACAGGCACCTTGAGCATCCTCACCAGTTTCGCCGTGGCATAGAACAGCGGCAGGCTTCGCCCGTCCCAGGTCCTCTGACCTTCGGGGAAGAGCCCTACCACCCCGCCGCGGCGGACGGTCTTGGTGATCTGTTTGATGGTATAGTAGTCGGAACGGGATTTCGTCTTCGAGATGGTCCCGATCATGCGCCTGAGCAGGAACCGCAGATACCGGTTCCTGAACAGCGTGTCTGCCGCGACCCAGTGTATATGACGGTTGTGCATCAGGGAGATCAGGATCGGATCGAGCGTGTTCACATGATTCGAAAGCAGTATATAGGGAGCTTGAGTCCGAAGACCGGCGCCTCGTTGGCCGTCGTGATATTGTACATCCTGCGTACCGGTATCCCGTAGGTACTCTTGACGAATCTCACAAAACTCATGGAAGTAGCGATCTCACGATCAGTCTGCTGGTGCTTTTTCATGTATCATTCCCATAGTACGTATTATAGCAATAGTACCCCGTTACCCCTGAACATGCAACAGAGAGTTTTTTCCTTCGTACGGGATCATACCCGTGCTGCATGTTCAGGATAGCGGAAGATGGGAACAGGAGGAAGCGTCAGGACCTGCTGTGCACGGGTTTTCATGAAGTTCTCATCAGAGAAGCTCACCCCGGATGCTGAACGTGCAGGTGATCAAGCCGGTTCGTAGCTCTGCAGATCAGAGGAATCACGTATGATCGTACGTATGTCAGAGACGCTCATCTGAGGATGATCGTGGAGGATCTGCAGCGCCGCGGTACCCAGAGAGGTCGCCTCTACGGGACCTGCGATCACCTGCTTCCCGGCACGGTCGGCAGTCATCTGATTGAGATGGTCGTTCCGTGCCCCCCCGCCGATCATATGGATCACCGGATAGGACTTGCCGGTGATCTGCTCGAGGTCGGCGATCGTCGAAGCATAGCTCTCAGCCAGTGAGGCATAGGCTGATGCCAGGATACGGCCGGTATCAGAGATACCGGTGATCGAGCGCAGCGTACCGATCATCGAATCAGGGTTGTAGAGCTGCTCATCGTTCGGATCGAAGATCTCAAGTGCGGGGTCATCCAGTGAAGAGCGGGACATCCCGATGAGCTCTTCCCAGCTGTAGGCTCGTGAGTCACTGAACTCCATCTCCCGTTTGATGTTCTCCAGAATATGCATACCGGCTGAGTTCTTCAGCAGGGTGATCGTTCCGAGCGCTCCTCCCTCATTGGCAAACCCCCGTTCGAAGACCTCACTGTCGATGATCGGCTGCTGCAGTTCGGTACCGATGAGCGACCAGGTCCCTGAGCTGATGAAGACGAAATCCTCCTCCACCGTCGGGACCGCCACCACCGCGGATGCCGTATCATGGGAGGGTACACAGATGGCAGGAAGACACTCTGTACCCAGCAGCTGTGCGATATCCTCACGCAGCGTCCCGCGGATCGTACGATGGGCGACCAGCGGGGAGAACAGCTCCCTGTCCAGGGAGAGCTCCTCGAACAGCGGTTCACAGTAGGTCTGTGTTCTCATATCGAGCAGCTGCATCGTACTGGCGATCGAAGTCTCCGAGTTCATCTGACCGGTGAACAGGTAGTTCAGCAGGTCGGGGACGAGCAGCAGATGTGAGGCGGCAGCGAGGAACTCAGGAAGCTCCTGCCTGATCCCCAGCAGCTGATACACCGAGTTCATCGGATGATTCTGAATCCCGGTACTGAAGAACATCCTGCGCTGATGATCGGCATCGAGGGTATCCATACCGATCCTCCCCAGAGGATTCCTGTAGCACAGCGGATTGGTCAGCAGTTCGTTCGAAGCACCGATGAGACCAAAATCGATCCCCCAGGTCGAGATCCCGAAGGATCTGGCATCCGGGGCCCGGTCGAGGGCGAGCTTGAATCCCTTCTGCATCTGGTAGAAGATGTTCAGGACATCCCAGAACTCATAGCGATGGGCACGTATCGAGCGGTTGGGTACCTGATGGACGACCTCGGTGGTGATCCGTGAACCGTCGAACGAGCTCAGGACGGTCCTGATCGACGAGTTCCCGCAGTCGAAGCCGATGTAGTGACGTGTTTCAGACATGAATACTCCCCTTTCTGTGATCTATGATGTAGTTGATGACCATGACCGTGATCATCAGGATCCCCCAGAGCGCTGTGGTCATGAACGAGCTCACCCGCATGAGGTTCAACCCGCTTGAGATCATCTGCAGGGTGACCAGCGCGATCACCAGACCGGAGACCCTGCCGAAGCCTCCATCACTGCTGACCCCTCCCAGGACCGCAGCCAGGATGGTCACCAGCAGATATGAATCACCGTAGCCTGCCCGTGCTGAGTTGAATCTGGAGATCATCACCAGCGCAGCGACTCCTGAATAGAGTCCTGAGATCACGTAGGTCTTGATCAGCACCGAACTGTTGCTGATCCCCGAGAACTTGGTAGCGATCTCGTTCGAACCGATCATGTACATGCCGAATCCGGCTGCGGTACGGTTGAGGATCACCGACATGATCAGGACCATGACGATGAAGATCAGCAGCGGGAACGGGATGAACAGGACCGTACCGTTCCCGATGAACCTGATGACATCGGGGAACCCGGAGATGACATAGCCTTTGGTGATCACGATCGCGATCCCGTTCAGCAGGGTCATGGTCCCGAGGGTCGCCAGGATCGGAGTGATCCCCACATAGGCGACGAGCACACCGTTGAGCAGCCCTATTGCCGCGGCGACCGCGAGTGCGGCACCGAGGGCAAGCAGTACCAGGGCACCGGAGGCCTGGTCGCCTCCGGAGGCAAGGATCAGGGCTGCGGTGATCCCTGACAGATTCGCCGTGGCGATGATGGAGAGGTTGATCCCCCGGTGAGCATGACGATCATCATGGCCAGAGAGAGGATCCCCAGCTCAGGCAGCTGGAATGCCATACTCTGCAGGTTGTTGATCGTCAGGAACGATCGTGGATTGATCATGACCATCAGCAGACCGACCAGCAGCATGATGATCAGCAGTACCGTTATTTCGTTCTTCTTTATCTTCATACCTCAACTCTCCTGTAGCGTATCTGCAGAGGCCCCTGCTGAGGGGGCACTCTCCCTGATATCGATCTTCGAACTGCTCTGCTGCTTCTTCTGCTTATAGGAGCTGAACCCCACACTGAGGATGACCACCAGTCCCACGAACACATCGTACCAGACTGCGGAGACCTTCATGAGGGTCATACCATTCTGCACGATAGCCAGCAGCATGACCCCGAGGAAGGTGCCGAAGACAGTCCCCACGCCTCCTGCGAGGCTGGCCCCGCCGAGGACCACGGCTGCGATGACATCGAGTTCCTTCCCCACGATGGAGTTCGGTGCGACGGTCTGCACGAGCAGTGCCTGGACGATACCCGCGATCGCAGCCATCGTTCCCATGAAGGCATAGACGAACACCTGAACGCGACCGACCCTGAACCCGACCCGTTCTGCAGAGATCTTGTCTCCGCCGACGGCATAGATACTCCTGCCGAGTCTGGTGTAACGCAGCAGCACGGCCGCTGCGATGAGCAGCAGGAACCAGATGATCGTCACCACCGACACGCCGAAGGCTGACCCATCCTGTATCCCGAAGGACCCTACCCGGATCTCCGCGAACGATCGGAAGCAGTCAGGGAGTGCATAGATCCACTTGCCTCTGGTGATCACGATGAGCAGCCCATAGTAGACATTCATCGTGGCTATGGTGGTTATGATCGGCGGGATCTTGAAACGGTAGATCAGCAGACCGTTCACAGCCCCAGGGCAGCTCCGATCAGTACGGCGAAGCCGAATGCCGTGATGATCGAACCTCCTATACGGAGAACGATCAGGACGGTCACATACTCTGCGATGGTGGCAACCGCCGCGAAGGAGATATCGATACCTCCCGATATGAGTACGAACAGGACCCCGATAGCCATGATCCCGGTGAAGGAGTAGCTCTTCAGCAGATCCAGGGCATTCTCGAGGGTAAGGAAGTTGTGATTCACACTGGTGATGATCACGCTGAAGAGCAGGATGATCACCAGCACGTACGTCTCATGACGCTGAAAGAGTTTTCTCATAGTGGACCCCTTAGACTGCATGAGATTCAATGTATCGCTGAATCTCTTCTTCGTTCGCTTCAGAGGAGATGAACTGTTTCAGGATCCTCCCTCTGTTCATGACCAATACCCGGTTACAGTTATAGAGCACCTCTGCGATCTCATCCGAGATGATGATCACTCCGACTCCCTCTGCTGCAAGGTGCTTGATCACCTCGTGGATACTGGTCTTCGCTGCGATGTCGATACCCACTGTCGGGTTATCGAGGATGAACAGCTTCGGTTCAGTGGCGATCCACTTTGCCAGGACCACCCGCTGCTGATTCCCCCCTGAGAGGGTCTTCACTGCAGAGTCGACCGACGGCACTTTGATCTTCAGTTCTCTGACCCATCTGGCTATGCTCCGGTCCACCTGCTGTGCATCGATGCACTTCGATGCGGTGAGCATACGGTCGAGGACGGTCATGACCACGTTCTTACCGACTGACTGATCGAGCACCAGCCCCTCTACCAGCCGGTTCTCCGGGACATAGGCGATGCCGTGACTCACGGCCTGTTTCACCGTATCGATCACCACCGGTTCCCCATCGATGCGCATGGTCCCCTCATCGGGAGGATTCAGCCCGAAGATGCTCAAGGCCAGTTCAGTCCTGCCCGATCCGAGCAGTCCGGTGATCCCCACGATCTCCCCGGGATAGACTGACATGCTGATGTCCTTGAAGTTCCCCTCTTTCGAGAGTCCATCGAGTTCGAGCACCGGTGCTCCGGTCGTATCGGGCATCACATGATATGGTGTATAGACGGTGGTGGTTCCCGTCATGTAGTATTCTATCTTCTTGTCATCGAGTTCACTGCTCGGATAGCAGCCGATCTTCACTCCGTCCCTGAGGACGGTGACCCGCTCGGCCACCTGCATGACCTCGTTGAGTTTATGACTGATGAACAGGGTCGCTATGCCCTTCTTCTTGAGATCCACGACCACTGAGAGCAGTGCATCGACCTCTTTCTTGGTGAGCGCGGTCGTAGGCTCATCCATGATCAGCAGTCTCACGTCCTTGGTAAGCGCCCTGCAGATGGCAACGAGCTGACGGTCAGCCATCGACAGGCGTGAGACCGTCTGATCGAGGGGGATGCTGACCCCTATCTTATCCATCGCATCCACGGCGATGGTATGAGCCTTTTTCCATGAGACCCATTGGGTCTTACTGGAGACAAGCTCACTCATGGCGATATTCTCCTGTACGCTCAGGTTGGGAAAGAGGGAAAGATCCTGATAGATCACCTCGATCCCGTGCCGGATGGAATCCATCGAGTTGAGCTGCCCTGCCGGTTCTCCTGCAATCTCGATCTGTGCACCTGCTTCGGGCTGCTCCACCCCTGAGATGATCTTCACCAGCGTGGATTTGCCCGATCCGTTGGTCCCCGCCAGGCAATGGATCTCACCTTCACGTATCGAGAACTCAACGTCATCGAGGGCTTTCACACCGGTATACTGTTTATTGATATGCCGCATTGATAGAAACAACGTATCCATACTGCCTCTCTTTGATTTCATATTCACTCATCACTCATCACTCAGTATCTATGGAAAGAGCTTCAGAACACGATGGTCCTGAAGCTCTTCATATCTTCTACGATCTAGAAACCGAAGCTGTCCGCATTCTCTTTGGTGATATCCATCATGGCATTGACTTTGATCACATCACCTACGACCGACACCTCTCCGACTCCGGGGATTGATGTGAGTGTGGTGAAGTCACCGCCGTCAAGCATGTACTTGGCGACCCAGCTCAGCGAGTAGCCGGCATCTTTGGGATCCCAGAGGATACCTTTGGTCATGGAACCGTCTTTCAGGTACGGTGCTGCATGGCCGGGGATCACAGTACCGACGACAGTGACTGCTCCTGCTTTACCCTTCTCCTTCAGTGCCTGAGCGGCTCCCGGAGGTCCCAATGAACCGAACCCGACGATACCTTTGAGATCGGGATAGGTCTTGAGCAGTTCGAGGGTCTTCTGTTTTGACAGTTCCTGATCCTCTCCACAGGGGATCCTGGAGGTCACCAGATCAAGATCAGGATAGGTCTCCTGAGCATATTTCAAGCCTTCATCGACCCATACGTTATGCAGAGGGACGGTCAATCCGCCTACGAACACAGCATACTGACCAGAGGTCCCCATGCCTTCTACCAGCATGTCCCAGGTCCTCTTGGCAAAGGCGACATTATCGATCAGCTCGATATCCACATCTTTCCCGCTCTGATCGGGAGACTCATGTGTGAGGATCAGGATCCCGTTGTCACGGGCTTTCTTGAACACCGGTTCCAGCGCAGTGGCATCGTTCGGGGTGATGCAGATGGCATCCACACCCTTACTGATCAGGTCCTCTACCATCTTCACCTGCTGTGCAGGGTCGGCATCCGCAGGTCCTATCTGGTAGGCGTTGATCCCAAGCTCCTTCTCAGCCTGCATGACGCCCTCTTCCAATCGATTGAACCAGGGTATACCGGTAATCTTCACTACCGTTACGATCTCATACTCATCGGCAGTATCCTGACTGCCCTGAGCAAACAGTGACGGGGTACAGCACAGTGCCAGTACCAGCATCATCAATACACCGTATTTCATACTTCTCTGCATGAAATGACCTCCTTTACAGGCACAGACAGACTGTGCGCTGCTCGTTGACGATGAAACAGGACCCTGTACGTCCTATTTCCCTTGACCATAGTAGTTCTTCGCAAAGAACTGCATCGCTCTCATATCCTCTTCCGAGATAGCTTTCGGTTCTCCGATGATCGAAGCGAGGATGTAGGTATGGGCAGATTTCTCGACCACATGACAGATCTTCAGTGCTGACGGCACATCTGCTCCGACACATACGGTCCCGTGATTCGGTATCATCACGGCGTTGCGATCCCCAAGTCCCTTCACGACATTCTCTGCCAGCTCCGGGGTCCCGGGCAGTGAGTAGTCGCAGTTGATCACCTTGTCTCCGACGATCTGTACGAAGTCCTCGCTGATACCGGGGATATCCCTTCCGGTGACCGCGAACGCTGTGGAGTACACCGGGTGGGTATGGATGACCGTATGCACATCTGCTCTCTTGTTCATGATCGAGATGTGCAGTGCGAACTCGATCGAGGGCTTTCGTGTCCCCTCCACGATCTCCATTTCGCTGTTCATGACGACGATGTCCTCTGCAGTGATCTCGTCATACGGCATGCCGCTCGGTTTGATATAGATCAGTCCGGTCTCTGTGTCCCGGATACTGATGTTCCCCCAGGTACCGACAGTCAGCCCCAGTTCGACCATCTTGTTACCGGCATCGACGACCTGCTGTTTGTAGGCAGGTTTTATGGATCCGTTATGCATTCATATCTCCTTTCATGCTGTGCATGTGTTGATTTGTTATTATTTTAACTTATTTGTTAATCTTAAACCCGTTTTCACCTCCTGTCAAACCATATTTGATGTAATGTTAGATGTATCTATGGTATATGATTGGGATATGCTTATAATAGCATGCCTATTAGGCAGATATGTGATACCAGAGAATCTCTGCGGTCTGTGTGATAGTTGTGATGTTTTTAACATACAGTCTTTATCTTTTTCGGAAAGATTGGTATACTGCATGCATGTTCGCCGAGTGAAAGGCATATTCAGACATACACAGGGAATGCGATATGACGAAGACCGAACGTACCGAACGCATCAGGGATTATTTGAGGATCAACACTTCAGCCACGATCCAGGAACTTGCACAGATGCTGGATGTGTCCCATATGACCATTCGCAGAGATATCACTTCGTTATCGGAGAAGGGTGTACTCAGGATCATTCACGGTGGGGTCATTTTCAACGATGACGGTCACACTGACGGGTACCGCATGTCTCTCGCACGTGCGAACATGCTCGATGAGAAGCAGCAGATCGCCCGTAAGGCGGTATCACTCATAGAACCGAACGACAGCATCATCATCGATGCCGGTTCCACCGGTGAGCTGATCGCCACCTTCCTCCCTCAGGATATCCCCATCTCAGTGATCTGTTATGCATTGAACATCGCATCCATCGTGGCTCAACGACCGAACTGTACGCTGGTAGTCACCGGCGGCTACTATCATGAGAGCTCCATGGTGCTTGAAAGCCCTGAAGGGCTGGAACTGCTGAAGCAGAACCGGGCGAACAAGGCCTTCATCACCGCAAGCGGGGTCAGCACCTCCCTGGGCATCACCTGTTCGAACTTCTTCGAGCGGGCGATCAAGCATGCCGCTCTCAAGTCCTGCAGAACGAGTATCCTGGTCGCAGACTCCTCCAAGTTCGATATCATCAAACCGGGTCATTTTGCCGACATCGAAGATTTCGATGTCATCATCACCGATACGGGCATCTCTGAAGAGTGTTCGGCAGCTATCAGGTCGATGGAGCACAAGAGACTGTTCACAGTCGGTTAAAAATCTGCTTACGTTATGGTCTATTTTCTGCTGGTATGATACATTCCTGTATCATGGCGTATACAGGTATCATTTTTGATAAAGACGGGACCCTCTTCGACTACTACACGGTATGGGCTCCTGTCTTCAGAAAGACCATCTCGGGGATCCTTCAGGAGTTCGGCAGATCCGATGATGCCGGACTTGAACGGGAGCTGCTCGAGATGCTCGGCATCGGATCGGAGGCTATCAATCCCAAGGGGCTGATCTTCGCCCATAACGGGACACTGATGCTCATGAAGCTCTTCGTCTTCAGCAAGCGGAACCGGCTGCCCTACAAGAAGCTGGTGAAGGCCTTCATGAACGGCTACTACGATTCTCAGGAGCTGATCAAGGCTTCTCTCCTGTCGAACTCCGATGGGACCCTGCTCCTGCCGCTGTTCAGGAAGCTCAAAGCACATGGGTATACGATCGGCATCGTGACCAGTGATAATGCTGAGAGCACCTCGATCTGTCTCGAGCACTTTCAGATAGAGCCTTTCATCGATATGATCTGCACCTATGATGACCACTACAAGAAGAAGCCCAATCCCCAGTCGTTCCAGGCCTTCTGTCAGCGATTCTCTCTGCAGCCGGAGGAGGTCGCGGTGGTCGGGGATGCCCCGGTGGACATGCGGTATGCCAGGCGCGGTAAAGCCGGCTATATCATCGGGGTGATGACCGGATCCAAGGATATCGACAACCTCTCACGATTGGCCGATATCGTCTATCCCACGGTCCATGATCTCATAGATGACCAGAGGATCTTCGGACCCTCCGAGTCCTGATACCAGCAGAGACGTGTGAAGACTTCACGGTCCCCGCTGCCGATCGCCGGCGGCATAGTATGATACCTGCCTCTTGAGTGCTACACAGACCATCACAGGGAGATTCGTTGCCTATGTTCTCAGCCGCTGCCGACATATTCATCTCGAACATCCTTCCGGTATTCCTGATCCTTGCAGTGGGATATCTGCTTGCCGTTCGTTTCACCCTCGATATCTACACCCTCACAAAGATCAATTTCTACGGGGTGACCCCGGCGTTCATCTTCGCATCCATCTATACAGCAGACCTCCCTTCGGGCATGATCTATATCCTGCTGTTCATACTCCTGTCCTATCTGGGAAACTATCTGGCAGCGGGCCTCTCAGGAAGGGCCGCCGGTCTGCCGAAGTCCGAACACAGTGCTCATATCAACTCCGTACTCTTCTATAACTCCGGCAATATGGGTCTGCCGGTCATCATCCTCGTCTTCACCGGGACCGCCTTCCTCGATCAGGGGGTAGCGATCCAGATCATGATCATCATGCTCGGGAACATCCTCGTGCAGACGCTCGGGTTCTCGATCGCCTGGAGCGGCACCAGAAGACGACCAGTGTCCGAGACCCTCAGGAACATCTTCACCCTTCCCTCTATCTATGCCACCGCTGCAGCCTTTCTGTTCAAGCTCGTCCCGGCAGATCTCACACTCCTGTTCTTCTGGCCTGCGGTCGAATACCTCAGAGCCATGCTCATCGGTCTTGCCCTGCTGACCTTCGGGGTCCAGCTGCGAAACACCCCGAAGAAGGCGGCTCACCCGGTGATCCTGCTGCCGGTATTCATCCGTCTGATCATCAGTCCGCTGATCGCTGTACTGGTCATCAGTATCTTCCCCTTCGATCCCTACACCTCCCGTGTGCTGCTCATAGGTTCAGCGATGCCCTCTGCGATCAATACCGCCCTCATTGCCGTTGAGAGCGGTAATGCCCCTGATTTCGCATCACAGGTCGTCCTGGTCTCGACTTTCCTGAGTATCGTGACAGTGACCGGAGTCATTGCTCTCAGTACAGTTCTGTATCCACTCTGATTTCGATATCATTTCACTTTTTCTCATTCTATCCCTATATTATACCTATAGGAGATTCAGCCATGGAAGAGAGACATATGCGACCACTGAGCAGCGAAGAGATCCAGGTCATAGAGCATAAGGGGACAGAGGCTCCCTACACGGGTGAGTACTGGAATCATTTCGATCAGGGTGTCTACGTCTGCAGAAGATGCGGAGCACCGCTGTACCGTTCAGATACGAAATTCACTGCTTCCTGTGGATGGCCGAGCTTCGATGAGGCCATCCCGCAAGCGGTCAGACAGCAGCCCGATGCAGACGGCATACGCACAGAGATTCTCTGTGAGGCCTGTGGAGGTCACCTCGGGCATGTGTTCACCGGGGAGCACTATACAGAGAAGAACAGCAGACACTGCGTGAACTCCCTCTCGATGCACTTCATCAAGACCAGACAGGCCCTGTTCGCTTCAGGCTGTTTCTGGGGACCCAGTACCACTTCGACCGGACACCGGGAGTGGTGCTCACCACCTCGGGGTTCAGCGGCGGGACCAGAGCTCAACCGACCTATGAAGAGGTCTGCAGAGGCACGACCGGTCATATGGAGACTGTAGAAGTGCTCTATGACTCTGAGAAGACGACCTTCGAGCAGCTTGCCAAGGTCTTCTTCGAGACCCATGACCCGACCCAGACCAACGGTCAGGGCCCTGATATCGGGAGCCAGTACCTCTCGGCGATCTTCTATCACAACAAGAGAGAGAAGGAGATCTCCGAACAGCTGATCAGCCTGCTGACAAAGAGAGGCTATACGATCGCCACCAGACTGCTTCCTGCCGGTCTGTTCTGGCCGGCCTCCGAGTATCATCAGCACTACTATGAGAAAAAAGAAGGAGTACCCTACTGCCATTTCTATACAAGACGGTTCTAGATGCGCTATACTCGGCTCCATGATACACCTGCAGCATGTCACGGTACGCCGTCAGAACAGACTGATCCTTGATGACATCTCCCTCGATATCGAAGACGGTGAGCATACTGCCGTCATAGGTCCCAACGGTTCGGGTAAATCGACGCTGGTGAACGTCATCACCAGGGACGTTCACCCCATACAGCGGGAAGGACTGGAGATGTCCTTCTTCGGTCAGAGCAGACCGAACGTGTTCGAGCTGCGCAAGCAGATCGGCATCGTCTCAGACCGTCTGGCCCTGCTGTGCAGGACCTCCTACCGTGCAGAGGATATCGTGCTCTCAGGCTTCTTCAGCAGCATCGGCATCAGTTTCAACCACCAGGTGACTGAACCGATGGTCACCCTCAGCCGGAAGCTCATGACTTTCATGGAAGTATCCCATCTTGCAGACAAGCCCATGAACAGCCTCTCCACAGGAGAGGCTCAGAGAGTACTGATCGCCCGTGCCCTGGTACATGAGCCGAAGGCCCTCATCCTCGATGAGCCGGTATCGAACCTCGATCTCAGGACACAGCGACAGTTCAAACAGACCGTGCGGGCCATTGCCGATCAGGGGAGGACCCTGCTGATGATCACCCATGATCTCTCAGAGATCATCCCCGAGATCGATCATCTGATCATCCTCAAAGAGGGCAGGATCATCGCCCGTGGTGACAAGAGGGAACTGCTCAATGCGAAGCTGCTCTCAGAGGTCTATGATACGAAGGTCTATGTCGACAGTCATGACGGATGGTTCAAGGCCTGGTGCTGAGGATCACCTCTCAGTAATCATTCTTTTTCTGAATTCGCATCGGACTGGTATTTCGTAGCAGCACCGAGAACGGTCTCTATGAATTCATGGCTGGACCTGAGCTGGGCCTTGAGGTTCGCTACTTCGTGGGAGAGGTTCTTTATCTGTTCCCTTGTCGCTTCGGGAATATCCTGGATTCTGGGTGTTCTATTCCTTTTGCCGGGTTCCGATGACTTGGGAATGATTTCTCCTGTGATGGAATCGACTCGACCCACGTATGTCTTCTTTGTCCGGACCTTCTTGGTCTCCGGATCCCTGAAAGAACGCGATTCATAGGCATAGGTTATCCCGTTCTTGGGGTTCGTGTGATAAACGATGCATGGCATAGGTCACCTCGCAGAAAATGTAAGTACGTAACGCTACAACATGTATGCTCGAGGTTCAACTGATATACTTACATTATCACCGTTATATTGCAAAGTAACGGTCACTATTTAACTCTATTATAACAGTTACTAAAAAGCTGTACTAGCCGTCCTGACAGCCATACCGAGGCTGTGGGGCATCAGCATCAGAAGAGATCGATCGCTACTCTGGCCATCAACAGAACGGTGTATTTGCTTACTGCATTCATCAATATCTGTCACTTTTTGCTTATCATGGTATACAATATACCACATATGTCATATACTTACTGTATGAAAAAACTCTTTGAACGATCATTGAATCAGATACAGCGGACTACATCGGGGTTCATTCGTAATCTTGAGTCCTTGATCAGCTGGGATGCCCGGTTGATCGGTATTACCGGATCACGAGGCTGTGGGAAAACGACACTGATCCTGCAACACATCAAGAAGGTCTTCAGCTCCCCATTTTCGGAGGTATTATATGTGAGTCTGGATGCTCTCTGGTTCTCATCAGGTTCTCTCTCGGATCTAGTAGATCATTTCGTCAAGATCGGAGGCACCCATCTATTCCTGGATGAGGTTCATAGTTATCCAGGTTGGTCGAAAGAGGTTAAGAATCTCTATGACTCTTACCCTGAACTCCACATCATCTTCACAGGATCCTCCTTACTGGAACTGCATAGAGGAACAGCCGACCTGAGTAGAAGAGCGTTGATGTACCATCTTCCCGGACTATCGTTTCGAGAATTCCTGTCCTTGGAGACCGGCAAGGACTTCCCTATTCTCTCGCTGGATCAGGTATTGGATGATCATCTTGTTTCAGCAGCGTCGATCCTCGAACTCGTCAGACCGTTCAGATTTTTTCAGGACTACCTGGTATATGGGTATTATCCCTACTACCTTGAGGGAAAAGAAGACTATCCCAGGAGGTTGGAGGCCACGATCTCCATGATCCTGGGGCAGGAACTCCCTCAGCTTCGCGGGATTGATCCATCATACATCCCGAAGCTCAAACAGCTTGTAGCGATCATCGCTCAGAGCGTACCATTCCTTCCCAATATCTCAAAGCTCAGCGAACGGATCGGGATCAACAGGAACACATTCCTCTCCTACCTGCATCATCTTCAGGATGCAGAGATCCTCCGTCTCCTCTATCGAGATACCCAGGGAATAGGTCTCCTGCAGAAACCTGAAAAACTTTATCTTGATAATACGAACCTCATGAACCTTCTCCACCACACCTCCCCTGAGATCGGCAACGTTCGAGAGACTTTCCTGGCAAACCAGTTGAGCCAGATCGACCAGATAACCTACCCTCGACAAGGTGATCTATGCATCAGGGACACCATCATCGAGATCGGTGGGAGGAACAAGAAACGTAAGCAGATCCAGGGGATCCCTGATGCCTATATCGCAGCTGATGAGATCGAGTACGGTCATGGGAAGACTATCCCGCTGTGGTTGTTCGGCTTCCTGTATTAGGCAGAGATCTCGTCCCTGCACCGTTACCTGAAAACGTATATATAAAAAAATTGGGTCTAAAACTTTCGGATCTGAATCTTTCTCCGTGTACTGATCTGAGTGATGAACGGTGTCACAGTCTTGTGTCATCGAACAGAGCAGACCTGGAGAACCACGCAGGGGACCAGACGACCAGATGCTGCAAGCATGCAACGGCTGACATGTGATATATACAACCTGAACATCCTGTTACGAAACGGTTCAATCATCCTCTGTTGTAGCATCTCGATTCCAGAGAGGCTGTATATCTCAGGGATTACACGCCAGAAGTTTCAGACCCTAATTTATATGATCAAGGCTCCCGGATAGGGAGCCCTGAGTTTGGAAAGTTACAGCTTAATCACACGTATGTGTAAAAACCTGCGCTAGAGCTTGATCCTGGCTCCTACGGCGAAAGCCTCATTCTGCTTATGGCCGGCATAGGTGCCCATCTCTCTGCTGTAATAGGCTGCATTGACTTCCAGCACGAGCAGATTCAGGCCGACACCTGCAGTGAAGTACCCCTGATTGATCCCTCCGCGCAGTTTGATCATCCTCAGCAGAGAGATTTCAGCCCCTGCATGGATGTTCTTGAAGACTGAGTCACGCGCTGCAGCTGCGGGGTCGCTGTAGAAGGTGTGGGTATAGTCAGCGGCGAAGCGGAAATCGATGAGTTCCTTCTCCGGTGAGTCATACCCTACGCCTGCTGTCAATGACATGGGGATCACATACCCGTAGTCTGTCAACTCGTCTGCAAGAAGCAGGTCATAGAGGACATAGGCATCGGTTGCCGCAGTGAAGGAGTCTTCCAGTCCAGCGACGGTCTGATTGGCCGTGACGAACTGAGTCCCACCGATGTCCTTGAGCGCAGCTCCGATGGTATACCCGCTGGAGAACTCCAGGATCGCACCGGCATCGTAGCCATAGCCGATACTCAGTCCCAGAGGATAGGCGGCCGGGTCGAAATCTGATGTCTCGGAATCATCGAGCAGCTCCAGGACTGTCGTGATGGAGATGGGATTGACCGGTCTGAGCCGTACGATACCCCGCACATCAGCTCCGAGGTGAAGGGTCGCCCCGTTGATGGAGAACCCGTGAGAGAGTCCGGCTGTCAGAGAGGAGGTCACCACCGGTTCTATGAACAGTGCCACCGCTGAGCCCTCCTGGGTGACATTGAGATCCACATCGGTAAGGAATCCCAGCCCGATGCCGAAGGCTGCGAATCCCAGCCCGGCATTGATGTTCGCTCCGGTACCGTTCTGCAGGTCAAGGCCTTCGAGCAGGACCGTAAGATCATCGGTGTACTCCGAGATGTCTCCTCCCTGGATCAGTCCCATCCCGAGATCGATCATGTTATCTGTGGGAAGGAAATAGGGTCCGACCGTCACCGATGCGAAGGTCAGCTGCCCACCCTTTCTCGACAGGCCTGCCGGGTTGGTGAACAGGGAATCGAACCCGCTTGCGATGGCCGTGTTCGCACCACCCATGGCTTCGATCGTCGGTGAGAGGATCAGCGCCGGTGCATCATCGATCACCATCACCTCGTCTGCGAACACCGTTGCACTCAGTGCGATCAGTATCAGTAAGCTTATGCCTAGTCTTCTGCTATAGTTCATCCTGCCCTCCTCCTACAGCTCATTCACAGCTGTCATGATCTGATCGAACAGCGACTGTGAGCTATCGAGCAGTCCCACCAGTGCGATCAGCTTCTCCAGATTTTTGATATCCTTCTCGGGTCTCACAGGCTCGCCGCTGTCGTTGAGGATGCCTGCAGATATGGCAAAAGCCTCTGCGAAGGCCTCACCCTCAGTCCCGCTGCTGTAGGTCATGACATCAGAGAAGAAGGTTGTCTGTAGACCATTGGAGAAGGTAGTATTGGTATAATCTGCAGGTATGAGATCTGCCAGATAGGCGAAGGTGATGCGCATGTACTCACCATCGGTATCTTCATCTACCATCTCGATGGTGATCGCATCCTCAGCATTCATGAAGCCCATGAGTACCGGGAGGTTGATGACCCCGAGTGTATCATCTTCATCGACCATGAAGGCATAATCTGTCAGGATGCCGATGACTGACATCAGTGCCATGTTCAGCCCGTCACCATTGAGACTTCCCCCCGCAGTCAGATACTGAGAACTGATTCCCGATACCGTACCTGCTTCATCAATATCAAGGGTTGAAGCAAAGGTCCTGCCAGGCTTAGCCATGGCGTTGAAGGTACCGATCGTCGTATCAATGGTATCGATCGACAGGTGAGAGGAGAAGATCTCGAAGACGCTGTCAAGCACATCGGATTCGATGTCCAGGTCTGCATACTCAGGCATATACTCCCCGAAGCTCTCCCAGAGGGCCGAGGCCAGGTCACTACCGTTTCTCACGGAGGTGTCCCCATTGCTGCCGAGATGGATATCGGCGAAATCGAGCAGCTCTGCCAGAGTGATCCCCGAGCCTTCAGTCTCTCCGATGGGGATGACGATCTCAGAGAGGTCTGCCGAAGTGGTTTCGCCGCTCAGGTCCATGACCGACCCCGCAGCTGATGTATCATCGACCACGAACGAAGGACCTGTTTCATCATATACCAGCACGTAGGACTGAACAGTGCCGCCACTCGTATGCCCATCGAGCACCAGCTGCACGGAGGATGAGAGATACTCATAGGTAACAACACCCTCTCCTGTTCCGATATCAAGAGACCGCTCTGATGTTCCGGAGTAGCTGTCTATGGCACCGAAGATCTCAAGCAGCAGTGAAGCGGTATCCTCTACCAGCATCTTGGCATCAGGGTCCTTCTCCAGTCGTACCTTCACGGCAGTGGAGGCAGACTGCTGGACCACAGTCCTGAGTCCGTCTATATCACCGGGGGTGATGGCCTCTCCATATTGTTCTCTGACGAATTCCTCGAAGGTCTCAGGTGGATCTGCAGGATCTTCAGGATCTTCAGGATCTTCATCGAGACTGATCCCCAGTTCATCGAGGATGGCATCGAGTACCGCATCGAGATTATCAGCGAGCAGCTCAAGATCCCCTCCTTCAGCAGCAAAGTCATCAAGGGTGTCACTCTCAGCCATCTCGGCTATTCTCTCGACGTAGGAGACGATCGCGGGGTTCACTTCCACTGCCACCGGGTCGTCTTCTTCACCTTCACCCTCTTCCTCTTCGATGATCCTGAATGGAGGGGGATCTTCCGGATCAGGGTCTTCCGGGTCTTCCGGGTCTTCCTGATCCAGGATCAGCTGACCCTGCTCATTGGTAGTCCCTTCGGGCAGATCCTCATTCAGTTCCGAACTCGTGTAGAGCGGAATGTCTTCAAAGCGTGTGAAGATGTTCACATCGCAGCCGCTGAGTATGATGATCACGGAAATCAGGATGATCAGTGATCTGGTGGCATGTTTCATGGTTCCCTCCCCTTCAAAGGTATCTTTCAGATACTCCCCTGCTATGGTATATATAGTATAACCCTTCTACTGTAATAATGTTACTACTATTCTCATCATACATGATACCGTCCGTTTATGCCAGTATGAATGCGGTTGTCAAGAAAGAACTCGACAACTGCTCCAATCCCTAATACTATGGTAGGAGCGAGTGATCCGACGGCAGCTTCAGGATAGTCGGTTGGAGATCTCACTGCAGGACAGGTTTCATACAGGGACAGGAGTGCCATGGGTAGTACCGAAATGCTGATAAAAAGATCGTTTCCGATCCTCATTCCCCGCGGGAGACACCGCATCCTCGGTATCCAGCCGCATGCGGATGATCTTGACATCTCTCTGGGGGCTTCGATCGCACAGCTCTCAGCAGAGGGTGCACAGATCACCTACCTGACTGTGACCGATGAGCTTGGGACAGGAGCACAGCTCCCCCCGGGGGTGCACAGTGTCCGCAGAGATGAGCAGCAGGAAGCTGCTTCCCTGCTGGGCGTAACTGACCTGAGGTGGCTCGGCTACGGGGATGCAGGTGCCTGGACCGAAGATCAGCTCATGAGAGATCTGGTAGGTATGATCGAACTGATCAGACCCGATATCATCCTGGCTCCAGACCCCCATCTGCTGTACGAGGCACATCCTGATCATCTGAAGACCGGCAGGGCCGCAGCCGCAGCTGCGATGCTCTACCGCCATCTCCCTTCCGGGAGCATGACGGCAAAGGCTCCAGAGACACCCGATGGACATCCCCTGAAAGCCGTGGGGTTCTACTATACACCACGGCCCAATGTGTTCATGAGATGCGGAGCTTCCGAAGCAGGAAGCGGGCAGCCCTTGAGAGACATAGATCACAGTTCAGTGAGCAGACACTCGAAGAGCTGTGGCGCTATGACGGGCTGCACAACAGAACTCACAGGATGAGGGACCTTTTCTCCTACCGTGAAGGCCTGAAGATATTGCCTCCGATCCTCTTACATTGTATACCTGAGGCAGCAGACTATTGAACTCTAGGAGTACTATGACACCCACGGTGACCTGGCTTGGACATGCATCATTCAAGATCTCCGGTACGAAGACCGTCTACATCGATCCATGGCAGATCGCATATGCCCCGCATGATGCCGATATCATCCTGATCAGCCACAATCACTATGATCACTTCTCCATCTTCGATATCGAGCGGGTGAGCAAACCGACGAGCATGATCTTCGCCCCCGCATCGGTGATCGATGAACTGAAACGGGGCAACCCGTTCAGACCGGGGGACCACGCACAGGGAGAGGAACTCTCGATCACCGGCATCCCGGCGTATCACAAGAACAGTCCGGTCCACCCGAGACAGAAGGACTGGCTGGGATTCTTCATCAGCATGGGTGGCAAGACGATCTACTATGCCGGTGATACCAACATCATCCAGGAGATGCAGACGATCGGGCATACCGATCTGATGCTCGTCCCGATCAACGGTATCCATACCCTCACCCCCAAGACCGCCCTCAAAGCGTGCAGCATCATCCATCCGGTCCATGCGATCCCCTACCAGTGGGGGAACTGCTCGGGACCGAGGCAGAGGCACAGTACTTCGTCAGTTACGCACGATCGACGAAGGCACACCTGCTGCAGCCCGGTGAGTCATTCACCTTCGGATAGGACTCTGCCCCCCCCTCACCACCTGAGATCACGGGATGCCATATCCCCATCGAACATCATACGCTAACTGCGAAGGCCTCCTGCCGTGTTCGCTATTTGTCTTTACACGGCTGTTGCCAAGTGATAGCATACCTTCATGAATATACTGATAACAGACACTACCATCATACCCATGGCAGGAGATCAGCGGCTCTGGTTCTCCGGTGATATCGGGATCACAGACTCTCAGATCGCCCATGTGGGGACCGTACCGGACTCCTTCCAGGCCGATACGGTCATAGATGGTTCGAACTCGATCGTACTGCCGGGACTGATCAACGCCCATAATCATCTGAGCATGACGCTGCTTCGCAGCTATGCCGACGACATGGACCTCTTCAGCTGGCTCCACGACAAGATCTGGCCGATCGAGAACCGCATGACTGCCGAACATATCTATCACGGGTCCCTGCTTGGAGCGGCTGAACAGATCAAGAGCGGGATCACCGCCTTCGCCGACATGTACTTCCATCAGGAGCAGACCATCAGAGCTGTCCTTGATGCGGGCATGCGGGCGAACATCGGAGCGACCTTCATGGGGGACGAGCAGGCATCGCTGCAGCGTGTCGGTGCCTACCGTGACCTGTTCGCCGAGTACGACGGATCAGGAGACGGCAGGATCGCCATCGATATCGCCCCGCACGCGATCTACACCTGCGGCGGCAGGACTCTGGAGATCGCCTCTGATCTGGCAGCTGAACTCTCCTGCAGGCTCCATATCCATCTGTCTGAGAGTCTGCAGGAACAGGCAGACTGCTTCGATACGCACAGGATGAGTCCGCTTGCCTACCTGCACTCCCTGGACTTCTTCAAGGTCCCGACCTATGCCGCTCACTGCGTCCATCTTTCCAGGGAGGATCTCGAACTCTGCGGGCAGCTGGACATCCATGCAGTGCACAATCCCACCAGCAATCTCAAACTGGGCAACGGCATAGCCCCGATCACCGAGATGCTCAAGCGGGGTATGCATCCTGCCCTCGGCACCGACGGGGCCTCAAGCAACAACAACCTGAACATCTTCGAGGAGATGCATCTCGCATCTCTGATCCACAAGGGCCAGACCGGGGACCCCACCGCAGTCTCTGCGTATCAGGTACTGCAGATGGCCACGACCTATGGTGCTCAGGCACTGGGGATCGATCAGCGGACCGGGTCCCTCGAACCGGGCAAGGATGCAGACCTGATCATGATCCAGACCGATGTACCTCATCTGCAGCCGATGCATGACCCGATCGCCGCAGTGATCTATGCCGCTCAGGCTTCCGATGTGCAGACGGTCATCTGCCGGGGAAGGATCCTGATGCATCAAAGAGTCCTTCAGACCCTTGATGAACAGGCGGTTATAGCTCATGCTGTAGAGGCAGCAGAAGCTCTTACCTCATGACAGAACCCATACAGGAGAGAATCCATGAAAACTATGCAGGAGACCTTCAACGCTCTTGAATTCACCGATGCAGCACTGACGCTGCTCGACCAGAGAGTCCTTCCCACGAGACTGGAATATATCGTATGCAGAGATTATCGTGAGGTGGAATTCGCCATCAGAGATATGATCGTTCGGGGAGCACCGGCGATCGGTGCGACCGCCGCCTATGGCTACTACCTGGCTGCCTGTGAGTTCTCAGCTGCAGCAGACCGGTCCGCATTCATGACCCGGCTCAAAGAGGCCAGCCTCTTTCTCGAGCAGTCCCGTCCCACCGCTGTGAATCTGCGCTGGGCCCTCAGGCGGATGCAGACTGTCGCCGATGCGGCAGTGAAACAGCCGATGGACGAACTGCTCTCACAGCTCAAGCGCGAGGCAGATGCCGTGAAACAGGAAGACATCGATACCAACCGGGCCATCAGCAGGATCGGGAATGATATCGTCCCCGACCATGCCACGATCCTGACCCACTGCAACACCGGGGCCCTGGCCACAGCCGGCTGGGGAACTGCTCTGGGGGTCATCAAAGAGGCCGTTCGTTCGGGTAAGGAGATCTTCGTCTATGCCGATGAGACCAGACCCAGACTCCAGGGAGCACGGCTGACCGCATGGGAACTGATGCAGGCAGAGATCCCCTCGAAGCTGATCTCAGACAGTGCGGCAGCGACGCTGATCCGTGACGGCAAGATAGACTGCGTCATCCTCGGAGGCGACCGGGTCGCCGCAAACGGTGATGTGTGCAATAAGATCGGGACCTTCATGCTCTCTGTGGTCTGTAAAGCCTACGGAGTACCGTTCTACAGTGTCGTACCGGTCACCACCATCGACTTCGAGATCGAGACGGGAGATGACATCCCCATAGAAGAACGTGATGCACAGGAGGTGACCCATGTGGAGGGCGTGCGGATCGCACCAGAGGGTATGGCGGTCTACAATCCGGCCTTCGACGTGACCCCGCACCAGAACATCACCGGGATCATCACCGAGGCGGGGATCATCAGACCCCCGTTCAAAGAGCATATCCAGAAGATCAGAAAGGCCTATGGGATCTGACATGAAAGACGAACAGAGACACCACATCGAGACTGATCTCATGCATGGGGGTGCCGAGGTACCCGGGAATGCGGACAGGGCCCTGAGCCCAGCGCTCCACATGAGCTCGACCTTCACCTTCGATTCCATCGAGCATGCCGAACAGGTCATGTCCTTCGAGAGTCAGGATTACGTCTATACCAGAGGCAACAACCCCACCCTGCGCCTGTTCGAACAGCGGATGACCACCCTGGAACAGGGCAGTGCCTCCATCGCCTTCGCCTCCGGCATGGCGGCGATCTCTTCCACCCTGCTCGCAGCTGCAGGGCCGAAGGGGACCGTGATCATCCACAAGACGCTCTACGGATCATCCTACACCCTGGCAACAACCCTGCTGCCCAAGTACGGCATCACCTGCATCACCGCCGACTTCACCGATCTTGCTGCCCTCGAGCAGCTCCTTGCAGCACATCCTCAGTCCGTACTCTACTTCGAGAGTCCCTGTAATCCCGATCTCACGATCCTCGATATCACAAAGATCTCTGAGGCCGCCCATCGATACGGATCGCTGAGTATCATAGACAACACCTTCGCTTCCCCCTTCCTGCAGAATCCCCTTGCCCTCGGGGCGGATGTCACCCTGCACAGTGCGACCAAATATATCTGCGGTCACGGGGATGCCCTCGGTGGTGTCGCCACCACCCGGGACCCCGAGCTCGCAGAGCTCATCAAGTTCGGGTACATGTGTGAACTCGGAGGGGTGATGAGCCCATTCAATGCCTGGCTCATGCTCAGGGGACTGAAGACCCTGCATGTTCGCATGGAGCGGCACTGTACCAATGCAGCAGCTGCAGCACAGCTGCTGAACAGTCATCCGAAGGTGGAGCAGGTATACTACCCGGGTCTGGAGACCCATCCAGGACATGCTCTGGCTAAGGAGCAGATGAGAGGGTTCGGTGGAGTGATCAGTTTTGAGGTCAGAGGCGGCTTACAGGCGGCAAGACGCTGCATCAACGCGTTCTCTCTGGCACAGATCGCCGTGAGTCTTGGAGACTGCGAGACGCTGGTCCAGCTCCCCGCAGCCATGACCCACCGGGGATATGATCATGAGAGACTCAAGGAGTTCGGGCTTACCGAGAGCATGATCCGCATCTCTGTGGGTATCGAACACAGCGATGAGATCCTCGGAGATATCACCCGGGCGCTTGAGACGATCTGATCCCACCAGCGCCCGGGTGTATCACGGCTACTGCTTGGACACCTTCTTGAGGGAAGCCACCATCCCCGCGATATCGGAGAGATCGGTGGGGATGACCAGGGTACTGGACTCCTTGGCGATCTTACCGAACTCCAGCAGATACTGTTCAGCGATCCGCAGACTGACGGCCTCAGAGCCTCCGGGCTGAGAGACCTCCTGTGCGATGGCATGGATACTCATGGCAGTCGCCTCGGCGATCTGTCTGATCTCTGCCGCCTTACCTGCTGCCTCGTTGATCTGTTTGATCTTCTGCCCTTCCGAACGGAGTTCGATCTCACGCTTGGCAGCTTCTGCCACGTTCACCGTCGCCTGTTTGCGGCCCTCTGATTCAGCGATGACCGCCCGCTTCTCGCGTTCTGCACGCATCTGCTTTTCCATCGCCTCTTTCACGCTCTGAGGCGGTGTGATGTTCTTTATCTCGTACCGGGTGATCTCACTCCCCAGGGATCGGAGGCCATATCGACAGCCTGCACGATCTCCGCGTTGATGTTATCGCGCTCTTCGAAAGTCTTGTCGAGTTCCAATTTGCCGATGATGCTCCTCATCGTCGTCTGTGCGATCTGTGACGATGCGAACATGTAGTTGTCGATCCCATAGGATGCCCTTTTGGCATCTATGACCTTCAGATAGAGGATCCCGTCCACCTCCACTGCGACATTGTCACGGGTGATACAGGTCTGCGACTCCACGTCGACGGCGACCTCCTTGAGTGTATGACGGTAGGCGATCCGGTCAAGGAACGGCATGAGCACGTGCAGCCCTGCAGTGAGGGTGCTCTGGTACTTTCCCAGCCGCTCGACCACGAACGCACTCTTCTGCGGGACAATCCGCATACTCGAGATGATGATCACAAGCAGCAGCACTGCCAGACCGATGTAGACGAATATCATAGGGACACCTCTTGTTGGTACAGAATATCTGGATTCACAGCTGCTCTGAGCTGTCAATGCTCTCTACAGTGAGTACGAGCCCGTTCCTTCCGGTCACGCGAACCTTCTCGCCCGCTTCGATCACCTGATCGGACTCCGCCGTCCAGGTGGTCCCCCCGAAGAAGACCGCACCGGGATGATCGGCGGTGATGCGAACCCTGACAACGACTACCGCGCCGATCGCTTCATCACTCTCCTGTTCATCCGAAGTCTTCCGATTCAGGACACGCAGTGCATAGCTGCGCAGCAGCAGCACTGATGCGACTGATACGATCAGGAAGATCAGCAGCTGTAAGGTGAGAGAGAGCGGCAGGAAGGTAAGCAGCAGTGCGGTGACCCAGGCACCGATACCGAAGAAGACGACGATGACACCGGGAGCTGCGAACTCCAGGAGGATCAGGGCAAGCCCTGCAAGGAACCAAAGTAATGCACTGCTCATAGACATCATCTCCTCGATCGATGGGGCACGGTACGATACATGTGCCATACCCTCTCTGTGTCATACACAGTATACCGACAAAATCTCAGGTTTACCAGCTTTTACTGCAGGATGTCGGTTTGACCACGTCCCCTTTTGCTACTATACTCTCAAGCGAAGTCTCACGGGGGACTTGTAACGAAACAGATCATCGAAGAGGAACTACCATGCACATCCGCTCTATCGTACTCACCTCATTGTTCGCCGCACTCATAGCAGCAGGAGCCTACATAGCCATCCCGCTCGCACCGGTGCCCATCACATTGCAGACCCTGTTCGTCATCACCGCAGGACTGCTCGGAGGAAGGAGGATCGGGACTGCTTCAGTCGGGATATATCTTGCCGCAGGAGCTATCGGTCTTCCGGTCTTCTCAGGAGGGACAGGAGGTATCGCACATCTGGTCGGACCGACCGGTGGATTCATCTTCGGCTGGCTGCTCAGTGCCTTCCTTGCAGGACTCTTCTCTGATCTGGCAAGGAAGATCATGCATGCTCAGAAGGACCCGGAAGCGGGAGCTGAGCATCAGCACTCCAGATCGGTCATGCTGCTGCTGATCCTGGGATCACTCACCGCTGCAGTATCTGTCTATGTCACCGGCCTTCCCTGGCTCAAGTATGCAGTCGATCTGAGCTGGCAGAAGACCTTCGCCGTCGGGATGATCCCCTTCATTCCCGGAGATCTGCTCAAAGCAGCAGCAGGCGTCGCTATCGCACGGGTGTTCATCCGAAGGATCGACACCTTCCTCGATACCGAGGGAGCCAGATGAGCCAACTTGAGGTCCGGGATCTCTCCTACCGATTCCCGGACGGGACCCATGCCCTGCAGCAGGTCAGCTTCACGGTGGAAGAAGGGAGCTTCACGGTGATCGCCGGCAGAAACGGCTCGGGAAAGACCATCCTGCTGAGGATACTCAACGGACTGATCAAGCCTACTTCAGGGGACGTGCGCATCGAAGGGATCGATGCAGCGGCACATCCGTATGAGGCGCGTAAGAAGTTCGGACTGGTCTTCCAGCAGGCTGACAGCCAGATCGTAGGTCAGACCGTCAGCAGGGATATCGCCTCGGGCTGGAGAACACCGGTGTCTCGAAAGAGGTGCTGAAGGTACGGGTACAGCAGATGCTGGAGATGACCGGTCTGACCCCGCATGCCCACCAGCGTCCGAGGACCCTCTCGGGAGGAGAGAAGCGCCGTCTTACCATAGCCGATGTCATGGCAGTCTCTCCTGGTATCATCGCCCTTGATGAACCGTTCTCAGGTCTCGACTACCCCGGAGTCCTGCAGGTCCTGCATCAGCTGGTGCAGCTCAACCGCTCAGGACATACGGTGATCCTCGTCACCCATGACCTTGAGAAGGTCCTCGCACATGCAGACACCCTCATCCTGATGGATCAGGGGCGCATCGCGGCGCAGGGACCGGTGCTGGAGACTCTCCCGGCTGCCGCCTCCTGCGGAGTACGCATGAGAAGAGTCCCCACCGCGGAGACGATCAGGGATATGACATGGCTGAACGACTGATCTTCCATTATCATGACCGCGATACCCCGCTTCACCGTCTGGACCCGCGTTCCAAGATGTTCGCGATGGCAGTACTGACGATCATGGTGTTCAACCTACCCCCGGCGGGGCTGCTGCTGATCATGCTCTATACGGCAGCAGGCATCATCATTGCCGGCATGCCGATACGTGAGTACCGCAGGGAGTCTCTCTTCTTCGGGATGTTCGCGCTGATCATCTTCCTCACCCGCTGGTGGGGCTCCTCGATGCCGCTTGATGCTTTGTTCGGGTCCCTGCGCTTCCTGACCATCGTGCTCATCGGGATGCTCATGACTGAGACCACCTCACCGGATGATATGGCACTGGCACTCTTCTGGCTGCTGCGCCGGTTCTCACGCAGGGCGGCCTATGGGGCGGCGGCACGGCTGAATCTGACGGTGAGCTTCTTCCCCGTCATCTTCGATGCCGTACAGGAGATCTCAGAAGCCAGGAAGTCCAGGCAGGAACAGCGCCTGCGCAGACCGCTGCAGCGCATGATCTCGATGAGTACACAGATACTCGATGTGATCATAGACCGGGCAGAGGAGATATCCTATGCGCTCGAATCAAGAGGCTTCCGGGAAGATATCCTGCACGGGGAGCTCTCATGGGGCAGACGCGATACGCTGTTCCTGCTGCTCTCGACGCTCTGCTTCACTGCAGCGACAGCCGCCGTACTCATCCCATGATCTTCATCGACCCCCGGTAGATCGACACATCGGTGGTGATGATCATCGCCCCCTCTTTGCGATCGAGGTCTCCGGTGATCTTCTCTATCCCCTCGATGAGTTCGTGCTCCCGCTCTGCCGGGATCAGTGCCATGATGGTCTTGCTCTGATTCTTCCGTTCATTGAAGAAGCCGATGAAGGTGGCAAACAGCGGGATATTCGATATGTAGGCCCCCATCCCCGAGGATTCGGTGATGGTAGCCCCATCGATCCCCTCCTGGATGAAATACTCCAGGATATGATAGAGAAAATCTTCCATATAGAGCACGACATACATCAGTTTCATCTTACGCTTGGCCGTAAGGGTGTCCATACTCTTCTCGACACTGCGCAGGAAGGTCTCGTAGAGCACACCGCTGGTCTTCGCAGCAAGCAGCTCCTTCTTGATATGGGTGGTCCCGAGGGCCCGGGAGATGCTCGCAAGGATCTGCACATGCTCATTCACCTTCTCTGCCGGCCCGATGATGAGAAAGAACAGATGCACCCTCTTCCGATCGATCGCATCGAACTCGATCCCTGCCTTTGAGGCTGCGATCAGGACCAGGAACCGTGAGAGTCCCTCCAGTCTCATATGGGGAAGCGCCACCCCGTCACCGAACCCGGTACTGCCCTGATCCTCACGGTCCTTCAGTGCCTGATAGATCACATCCACCCCGAACGGGGCGATATCAGGGTTCCTGACTGCCAGACCGGCCAGTTCATGCAGTGCGGTATCTTTCGTACGTGCAGTCATGGCAACGCTGCAGCAGTCTTTATCGAGAATCTCGTAGAGTTCCATTAATCTTCCTCCATTGCCCGCCTGATCGCCAGTCGCGAGAGCGACGGGCCTACAAGCTCATTCACAAAGACAGACAGTAATACGATATTCACCATATCAGCGATCTGTTCAGCATACAGGTAGGTAAGTCCTTCGATCATGGGAGATGCCTGTATGAGCAGGACCAGTCCGATGGCCACTCCGGCCTGGGGAATCATGCACAAGCCCAGATGGGTCTTCACACAGCCGGTAAGCCCTGAGAGCTTCGCACCGGTGCGTACCCCCCAGTACTTGGCCAGCCCGCGGGCTGCGATGAAGGCGAACCCGGTGATCAGGATCTTGGTCTGGAACAGGACCCCCGGATCCAGCTCGGTACCGGCGATGACGAAGAAGAGCGCATACAGCGGCGGGGTGAGCGGTTCGATGGACTTGAACAGTCGATGGTTACGCGGCGATGCATTGATCAGCACGGTCCCTGCTGCCATGTTCGACATGAGCGGTGAGAGGTTGAGGATCGTGGCAAGGGCCGTCTCGATGAATATGATGCCGAGTGTGATCAGCAGCATCTCATTGATCCCGTTCTTCTTCCGTGTCATCAGATGGATGAGAGCCCCTGCAGCTCCTCCCAGGAGCAGGGAGAAGGCGATCTCCTCGAAGGCATGCAGGATCAGGAATCCCGCTCCGCTTGATGCGGGATTGAGGATCCCGACGACCAGGGCGAAGACGACTCCGAAGATCGCCACGCAGCCGGCATCATCGAGGGCCACCAGCCCATACAGATAATCGACGAACCGTCCGTGGGCTCTGAGGTTCTGCACGATAGCTACGGTGGCAGCCGGGGCTGTCGCCGTGGAGATGGCACCGAGCAGCAGGGCGAAGGGCAGATCGACCCTGAACAGCAGCATGACCACCGTGACCGCCGCGAACGTGAGCCCTACCTGCAAGATCGTCATGATCACGATCTCCCGGCCCATGCTCTTGAGTTTCGCGGAGTAGAACTCACCGCCGATGGTCAGGGCGATCAGGCCCAGAGCGACATCGGTGACGAACTTCAGGGATTCACCCATCTCGGGATGGATGATCCCGGTGACCGTATCACCCATGATCAATCCTGCGAAGATGTAGCCGGTGATCTCAGGCAGCCGTACTCTCACGACCAGCCTGCCCATGATGTACCCGAAGAACAGCAGCAGTCCCACAGTCAGCAGCCCGTTGCTCCCGGCAATGGTACGGAACTCTATCAGTGTGTGTGTCAGTTGATTCATGAGCTACATTGTACAAGGTATGCAGATACCGGGCAATCATTTTGTTTTTATATTTCTATGCTGACCGTCCATCTTCCGGATGACTTCTCAGAAGTTCTTCGCTATACTCATCTGCATATGAACACGACGATGATCTTCACCCCTCTGGCGATCCTGAACGGCAGTCTGATCGCGATCATGATCCTCTTCAATACCCTGCTCGGCAGTGCCGTCGGGCTCACCTTCTCCATCCTGGTGATCCAAAGTGCGGGGCTGCTGCTCACACTGCTGCTGTCCCTGCTTCGAAGCCATCCCAAGGGATCCCCGGCCCCTGCGTACCTGAGGATCGGGGGAGCGCTCGGGGTTCCCATCGTGCTGCTGAACACCATCTGCTTTCTCAATATCGGGGCTTCACTCACACTCGCCTGCGGGGTCCTCGGTCAGGCCTCGGCCTCTCTGGGTGCAGATCTGACCGGGTTCCTCGGAGTTCGCCGATATGCCTTCGAAAAGCAGAAACTCATCGGGTTCCTGCTCTCTCTGGTCGGGGTCGCCGTCATGGCCGTCGGCGGGAGCTTCTCACCGCTCTATATCCTGCTTGCGTTCTCTGCAGGCATCATCACGATCATCCAGATGATCATCAACTCGCAGCTTGCCGTGCGGATCGGGCTGTTCCGCAGCACCCGCAGCAACTTCGTAGGAGGGCTCATCGCCAGTGCGGCCCTCTGCCTCGCTGCAGGGGTCTCTCTCTCAGAGAGCGTGCGGCTGCTTCCGGGCGTCCCGCTGCAGTATATCCTCGGAGGAGGCTGGCTCGGTGTCGTGATCGTCTTCACCATCAACTGGATCCTTCCCAGAATCCCGACAGTCTACTCCTCTCTGCTGATGTTCTCAGGTCAGATCATCACCGCGATCATCATCGATGCCCTGAGATACGGGTTCTTCCCCCGCGATCAGCTCATCGGAGCGATCTGCATCCTTGCCGGGATGCTCTACAATGTGAATGTTGACAGGATCGAGGAACAGAAGCGATCATCTGTCAGCTGATCCGATAGCGCGGTGACTGCTCAGCAGCACTCTCAGCCTCGCAGAAGATGAACCCCTCTTTGACCAGTGCCTCCACACAGCTGTCTATGCGGCTTGCATCGAACTTGAGGGATGCATAGAGTTCCTCTACCGTTGAGGCTCCCCGCTCGGTGAAGACCGTCAGCAGTTCTCCTCTGATCTGTCTGTTCGAGTTCTCGAACTTCGCCTGCCGGGTGTAGTGGGCACTGCGGCGGTTGGGATTGGGGACCATGGTCTTGAGATAGACCCCGTAATCCATCAGGGCATAGTACCAGTTCCTCGGGTCCCTGCGGTCAAGCAGGGTCTCGAGCAGCACATAGAGCTCCCGGTCATGGACCTGATCGACCCCATGGTAGAAGAAATAGATCAGGACCCTGCGGATGTTGGTCTCAAGATAGAGGGAGGGTATACCATGGGCAAACGCCAGCAGGGCAGCAGAGGTGGCAGGCCCTACCATGGGCAGGGCTTTCAGCTCCTTCTGATCGACCGGCAGGGTCCCCGCATACGTTCGTGTGCTGATCTCTGCGATCTTCTTGAGTGCAAGGGCCCTTCGGTTATACCCCAGACCCTTCCAGCAGGAGAGCACATCTGTGAGGGAAGCCCGTGAGAGCGCCTCGAGGGTCGGCCACCTCCGGAGGAACTCCTCATACTTCGGGAGTGCACGGGCGGTCTGTGTCTGCTGCAGCATCATCTCTGATAACAGGATATGATAGGGGTCAGAAGTCTCTCTCCAGGGAAAGGAACGCCCTGACACTCTGTAGTGGCTGTATATGATCTCCCGGAACGAGTCGACGACCTCACCGGTGACCGCTATCCCCTCAGGGAACGGCTGCGGCAGCTGGTCGAACTCGACCCGGGGTTCAGAGCTCTGCTTTCTCACGTTTCTTCTTCACCGTCTCTGCTTTCCGGCTGATCTTGTTCCAGGTACCCGAGAGACCCATGGCCTTCCGCATCAGCATGATCGTCTCTCTGGACTCCCTGCGCATCTTCATCGTTCCGTCATAGATGACTTCATCGACGAGACCGGAGATCCCGGAGAACTGTTCCCTTCGCTCCCTGATGGGGATGAGGGTCTCATTGAGGCTCGTACGAGCTTCTCCTTGACCTCGACATCCCCTACTCGTCCTTCCCGGTAACGCAGCTTGAGGTCTTCCACCTCCGCCTTGTCATGATTGAAGACATCATGGTAGATGAATACCGGGTTGCCCTCTACGGTTCCCGGGATGTCGGCTCGGATCCGGTTCGGATCGGTATACATGCCGAAGACCTTCTTTTTGACCGTCTTCTCATCATCGGAGAGAAAGATCGCGTTGTTGAGCGATTTTGACATCTTGGCGTTGCCGTCTGTCCCCACGAGCGACCCCACTTCACCGACAAGCACCTCTGGGACGGGGAATACCTCACCGTAGAGATAGTTGAACTTCCTCGCGATCTCCCGTGTCAGTTCCACATGGGCTTCGTTGTCTTTTCCCACCGGGACCAGATGAGCTCTGGGCATCAGGATATCGGCGGCCTGAAGCACCGGATAGCCAAGCAGCCCGAAGGGCATCTCATTCAGATCTGCAGAGCGTGCCATCTCCTTGAGACTCGGGACTCTCTGGAGCCTCGGGACACTCACCATGTTCTCGAAGAGCAGGTTCATCTCATAGATCTCCGGAACCGCTGACTGCAGATAGATCACCGCCTTCTGAGGGTCTATCCCGCAGGAGAGATAATCGAGGACCATCTCTCTCGCATGCTCGGCGATCTGTGCGATATGCTCTTTACCGGGTTTTGTGGTGAGGGTATGCAGATCCGCGATGATGAAGAAGCACTCGTAGGACTCCTGCAGGCGTACACGATTCTGAAGAGAACCAAGATAGTGACCGAGATGCAGTTTTCCAGTAGGCCTGTCGCCTGTCAGTATTCGTTTCCGTTCCATTTCAAGCCTCTTTATGATGCCGATCCGCAGCAAGCAGAATCTGTCCGCGTACATGTGAGATCAGTACAGGAATGTAGTATATGATAGACCCTCTCGAACATGAGACATGATCGGAAGAGATATGACTCAGACTCTATAACCCAATGAAAGATTTGTCTAGCCCTGAGGGTTCCCGTCGGGCGATCGTTCCTTCTCTGATCCGGTCTGCATCCTGCTCAACCTTCTGGCGACCCGCTCTCGTGAGTAGCGGTCCTTTCTCTGTCGCTCCTCGGTATCGATCTGTTTGCGGTACTGTTTCCCGCTGCTGAGCAGGACCGCGATCGGCTTGAGGGGTTTGACATTGTCGCACATGATCTGCAGCCCAGCGGTGATGGGAACGGCGAGGAACATGCCGATGATGCCCCAGATGTATCCCCACAGGGCAAGAGAGACCAGGATGACGAACGGGCTGAGGTTCAGCCTGTTCCCCTGGACCCTCGGGTCCAGGATATTGCCGAGCACGATCTGGATGGATGCCATGAGGACCGAGACATAGAGGATACTGGCGTAGTCAGGATAGTACTGGATCAGTGCGATGCAGATCGTGGTGACCGTTATGATGATGGACCCGATGGTCGGGATGAAATTGAGGATGAATGCGAGCACACCGATGATGAAGGCGAAATCCAGTCGGGTGGCGATCGCCGCAAGGTAGAACAGGACACCGGTGCTCAGACTGAACAGGGCTTTCACGGTAAGGTATTTCGATATCTGCCGGTTGATCCTCTCGAACATGACTGCCCATCTGATCCATCCGTGATTCGGCATGGCGACTTTCATCTTGGGGATCAGCGACCTGCGTTCCATGAGCAGGAAGAGCACGAAGATGAAGATGATGAAGGCTGATGAGAAGATCGATACGGCAGATTCAGAGACATTCGAGAGGATGTTGATCAGGAGTCCCTGCCAGTTGAAGGTGAAGGATTCAAGGAAGCTGATACCGGTCTGCAGGTCGAGGATCTCAGAGACCCAGACATCGAATCTGCTGATGAGCATGCTGATACGTACCGAATAGCGGGGTATCTCGGAGATCAGGGTGTTCACGGCAAAGGAGAAGAACAGGATAGCCATGAAAAAGACCATGACCAGGACAGCCATGGCCAGGAGGATGGCAAGCCATCTGGGGAATCCTGCTTTTTCCATCCGGTTGACGAACGGACTGAGGATGAAGAAACAGAACAATGAGATCATCAGGGGGAGCGTGACCGAAGCGCCATACTTGAGAACGACGATCAGCAGCACGATCCCTGCTGCATAGACTACTGTTTTCATCGATTTATCAGCAACTGCCATGAAACAACTATAGTCCACCTTGGAAAACAAGGCAATATCTGATACCTATACAGAAATGAAAAGCATGTTAAATAACCTGGAAAGAATACAGATCGTACTGGTCGAGACTCAGGATGCGGCAAATATCGGGGCTGTATGCCGGGCGATGAAGACCATGGGCATCACATCTCTGGCGATAGTGAGTGACAAGGAGTATTCGATCGACCGGATCAAGACCCTCTCACTGCACGCATACGACGTATATGAGCAGCACACCCGATGCAGCACCCTCGAAGAGGCGCTCAGAGACAGCGTGTTCACTGCAGGGCCACCAGAAGACGGGGCAAGTTCCGTAAATACTTCTCGCTGCTTCCCGAGCAGCTCGTACAGCAGATCTCCCGGATCCCGGTATCAGGGCGCATCTCGATCGTGTTCGGCAGAGAGGCAGATGGTCTGACCGATGCCGAACTCTCCTGCTGTGATGCAGCGGTGATCATCCCCTCTTCCCCTGAGTTCCCGAGTCTCAACCTCTCTCAGGCGGTACAGGTGATCACCTACACCCTCTACCGGTCGCTCGTACCAGTGACCGGTCATGTCCCGATCGACAAGAGTCGTCTTGATACGATGACCGGGCACATCACCGAGGCCTTCGAGCGTATCGATTTCTACAAGCAGGATGAGAAGGAGGAGGTCCGCAGGTTCTTCCGCGATATCTTCGCCAGATCTGCCCTCAGCGAAAAAGAGGCTGCACGCATCGAGAAGATGTTCAACAAGATGGCGGCACTGAAAATTCATCATTCTGCACCCTGACCACCCTTTCTTTACCGGTCAGTTTTCAGTATAGTTCATGTAAGGGACTGTCAGAAGAACACTTCGGTCCCATACATGGAGTGCCCTGCATGAACAGAATAGAGACCGCTTCGAACTCTTTCTCATATCTGGAAGAACTCATCGAGAGTTATGATGCATCATCAGGATCGAATTTCATCAACGAGCGACAGCTGCCCGATGCGAAAGCCATCCACAGGATCCTTGGACAGCTCCTTGAGATCCTCTTCCCCGGGTACTCCGGTACACGGGAGATCACCAGCAGCAACCTGCTGTTCGTCATCGGGGACCTGCTCAGCAGCGTCAGCTGTGATCTCACGGCACAGGTCGCCATGGCGTACAAGCACACCTGCCCGGAGAAGACCTGCAGCCATACGTCTGCGACACGAAGGCAAAAGCCGCGGTAGAAGAACTGCTCTCATCGCTCCCTGACATTCGCAGGATCCTGAAGATCGATGTGGCGGCAGCCTTCGAAGGAGACCCGGCAGCCTGCTCTGAAGAGGAGATCGTGGTCTGCTATCCCGGCATCAAAGCCCTGGCCATCCACCGACTCTCCCATGTACTCTACAACCACCATGTCCCGCTGATCCCCAGGATGATGAACGAGATCGCCCACTCAGAGACCGGTATCGACATACACCCGGGGGCACAGATCGGTGAGGGATTCTTCATCGACCACGGGACGGGGGTCGTCATCGGTGAGACCTCGATCATCGGCAAGGGGGTGAAACTGTACCAGGGAGTCACGCTCGGAGCCCTGAGCTTTCCCAAGGATCAGGGAGGGAACCTGATCCGCGGTCACAAACGACATCCGACGATCAAGGATCGGGTCACCATCTATGCCCATGCGACGATCCTGGGGACGGTGACCATAGAACAGGGTGCTGTCATCGGAGGTAATGTCTGGCTGAAGGAAGATGTCGATGCCCATACCATCGTGACGATGGAAGAGAAACCGGTGAACTTCAAGAAAGTACAGAGAGCAGGGACCCGCTAGCGCTCTGAGACGGTATCGATGATCCCGCCGCCGAGCAGATACTCCCCATGGTAACAGACAGCTGACTGCCCCGGAGTGATCGATGCCGGGGTGCCGAGCACGATCTCGTTCCCCTCTTCTGCAGGGACGAGCAGACCCTGCTGCTCCGGTGAGTTGTATCGAATTTTGATCTTGAGCTTCCCGGCTGCTGAGAGTTCTGCACGCAGCGGGGCGGGATGAACCAGTTCTCCTCACGCAGACTGAAACGGCTGTGCAGCAGAGCCTCTTTCCTCCCCACGACCACGCTGTTATGATCCGCATCCAGTCTCTTGACGTACCACGGGCCGTCACTGAGGCCGAGTCCCTGCCGCTGCCCGAGCGTGTAGTGCATATAGCCCCGGTGGGTCCCGAGCACTCTGCCCTCTTCATCGATGATCTTCCCCTCTGCAGAGACCACCTCCCTGCCGTAGATCTCAATGAGCTTGTCGGTGTACTTCCCCGGGATGAAGCAGATGTCCTGACTCTCTTTCACGCTGGAGCTGGGGAACCCCTCACGGACAGCGATCTTCACGATCTCCTCTTTGGTATACTCCCCAAGGGGGAAGCGGATGGACATCAGGCGCGAGGGAAGGATGCGATAGAGCATATAGGACTGATCCTTGCTCAGGTCCCGGCCCTTCATGATCACCGGGTACCCTTCGTACTCCCCGATCCGTGCATAATGCCCGGAGGCGAAGAGAAAGCGAGCCTGATCGCTTATGATATGCTCTGATACAAGCCGGTCATGACAGAGCTGATAGAATCTGTTGAAGCGGATCCGTTCGTTACATCTGATGCAGGGATTGGGAGTCCTGCCGTGTCGGTATTCACCAGCGAAATCGGCTATGACCGATTCAGTGAACTCATCGATGAGATCGAACCGGTAATACGGGATCCCGAACCTCGCGGCCAGGTCCCGGGCCCTGCCGAGGGTCTGCTCGTTACAGGTCAGACTGTTGGTGCAGATATCATGGCTGGCCCCGACGATATGATCATATTCCTTGCTCAGCAGATAGAGCGCTACGCTCGAATCCACTCCCCCGCTCAGCCCTACAGCGACTGCAGTCTCTACTTCTTTGTTCATGCGTGCATCATAGGATACAATCGTGCAGTGTTTCAATCTGCTCACCGGCTGTTCACCGGGGTTTTCTCCTCAGGGACCGACTTCCAACTTCATATTGACAGATGCCCCATATAGCGTACAATGATCGGTATGAACAGATCATTCTTCACCCCCATGCCAAGGATCCTCGCCCACAGAGGGGATTCAGCCCGATTCCCTGAGAACACCCTTCCGGCTTTCCTCAGTGCGGCTGAACTCGGCGTCGATGTCATAGAGACCGATGTACATCTCACCTCTGACGGACAGATCATCATCTGGCATGATGATACGCTCGATCGGGAGACCGACGGCAGCGGACCGGTGGAGGACCACACGCTCAAGGAGCTTCTCACCCTTGATGCCGGCTATCATTTCTCCACAGACGGGGGGCAGACCTTCCCGTTCAGGGGCACCGGCATCCATATGCTCACCTTTGAAGATGCCCTGCAGGCACTGCCCCATATGAGATTCAATGTGGATCTGAAGACCGATCATACCGATATCGCACAGGCCTTCGGGGAACTCTTGGAACGGCATCAGGCACAGGATCGTATCCTGTGTGCATCTTTCCATGCCGATAACCTGATCCATGTGCGCAGGAAGTTTCCGGACCTTGCTACGAGCATGTCCCGTAAAGAGGTACGCACTCTGGTGTTCATGCAGAAACTCCACCTGCCCCTGTGGCGTTCAGCTGTTCCAGGGATCGCCTTTCAGGTTCCCGAGCGAGAGGGCCGCATCACGGTGATCACTCCCGGGTTCATCAGACGATTCCATCGGATGGGTATCCATATTCAGGTGTGGACGATCAATGATGCTGCTGCTATGCACCGACTGCTCGACATGGGAGTCGATGGTATCTTCACCGATGACCCCAGAGTCCTGATAGCGGTGCTCAAAGAACGTGAATTGAGACAGCTGTAGCATATACGGGTCCCGCAACGATCGAAGGAAAGTGTGTTCACTGATCATGCTTGGCGTTCTTGTGAAGACATGGACCTGCGAGGATTCGCACAGAAGGTACTCTGGCAACCTGGGATCCACAGAAGAGATCTGTGATGAGGACTGCTGAGTCGAAAGAGCTCTGA
>LQAJ01000032.1_pt1 | contig 137706 bp, 120 predicted proteins | sample 1535811 | NCBI WGS metagenome assembly LQAJ01 (sample SAMN04331587, study PRJNA305678) | bioreactor metagenome | isolation source: bioreactor_6 inoculated with Wadden Sea sediment 2nd replicate of a... | place: Germany: Wadden Sea, Janssand Flat | reverse complement strand
GAGGGGTACGTGCAGTGAGACAATCACACACGAAGAGCAGGAGGCACTGGGCATGAGAGACTTCATGGTAGCGTTTCTTAGGCAGCAGAAGATCGAAGAGCTGAGAAAGCTCATACTCCTTGAAAAACGCACATAAGATCGGATAGTGCTTGAAGGACAGTTGGGTACTGTGTTCTGGCTGGATGATCTGTTTCATGGGGCCTCCTAAATGACGTCCTAACTGCTTACTATGCAATCATATAGAGACGATTTAGTCAAGGCATTAGTCCTTTATGTAGAACAAATTATACCAAAATCAGGCTGTATTTATAGCACTATTTAGTCATGTAAGAAGTAGATGAATAGTGCGTGCTGAAGAACGCAAAAAACCCCTGAAGACAGGGGGAATACAAGCTCTATTGATCAACTGTATGGTAATTCAAAAATGTTGAATATCTTGCTGCCGAATGTGGGATATATTAAAATTCAACTGAATCAATGTAACTCATCGATTGAATTACATGTGTTTTAATTACAATACCAAGTCCAAATTATATCAAAGAACAATGCACATATTGATACAACAAGAGCTGCAGTAGCATACCGTGTAGCAGTCAATGAAGATGCTCTTGCCTCTTGAAGCTCTCTATATTCTAGTAACTGAAAGCATTCATCTTTTGAGAGCTGGTAATATTTATAGACTCCAGCTGGTTCCCCATTATTTGATAAATGTTCACCATGATGCTGCTGAAACATCACATTCAAATCTGCTTTCTTCATTATTATTTCTTTGAATACAGTATCAAGATGAAGATCCTTTGCCATCTGATTTATCGTGAACACCGTATGACTATCGGCATACTCGAGAATCTCGATATATCTAGATGTTAGCGTTGGGAGAGTGGGCTGCTTTTTCGCCATGTAATAATCCTTTACTTATTCATATAGGAGAGGAGACTCATTCAAAAAAGAATACTTCCCTTATTTTCATCAATATACTCTAAATCTACGTTTAATTATTATCCCATCGGGATCAGCCAGAAATTCCAACTGCTCTGTGTAGTTCCAAGTCCCTGGAGAAGTTTCTCTATAAGTAAGATTCATATCTTTATCAAAAGAGGGTAAAGATATGCTGGGAGGGATATAAGAGGTGCTATAGTAGAATTGATAGATTGTCTCACCCGAAGATAATGTTTCTTTACCGGTTGGGATTCCGAATTCCAGAATTGCTATATCAATGTGCTTGCCAATAAACCCTCCAAAGTATTCCACGACATCTTCAGGACAATCAAAATGCCCTCCAAAATGTAGATTAACTGAGGGATTAGGAGTAGTGCACCCCAATAAAAAAGTTGATATTAGAATTAGCACTATAGTATTTTTCTGAGTTTTTTTCATTTTCATACTCTCTTTATAATTTTTCGTTATTTCCATTACTTATAGATAATCCGAAGAGTTATATTAATCATCAATTGCCTTTAAAAGCGCATCCCTTGCATCTGAATAGAACTGGATATCAACCTTGGTAGCCATGTCATCGGACAGATCATATAGCTGCTTTCTGCAGGAGACGGGGACTAGCAAAGCTGTCGCACCTTTTTCGACTGCCAGTTCAGCGATCGTGACCATGTTATAGATGGGTTCGATGGATCCTCCGAGATTGATATCGCCGACAACGATCAGTCCACCTCGTACACTCTTCTTCAATAAAGCAGTTGCTAAAGCAAGAAGAGAACCTACCCCGATCTTCGCTCCTGATTTTGCTGCATCAAAGGCTCGAAGCTGAACGGTGAACTCATGATGTCTTGGGTCTTTATCTCCTAGGAGCTGAGTCGATCTGGAGTACAGATTCTGCTCTGCATACCCCACACACTCCTTGAAAGCAGGGGGGACCGGTTTGTTGAGTATCTTCACTCCATTTCCCGGTCCTTCGTTCGTCTCGATACGATAGAGACCAGGATAATCATCATTACCACCAGGGCTAATACTCCAGACCTGACCCGGTTCCAAGGGGTCTGAACCAATACTGTTCTCACTTTGGAGTTCAGGAGTAGATACGAACTTCTCTACCCCCTCTTCGCCGAGAGTATAACTAAAATGGGTATTCCTGAACTCTGCAGCGCCAATTCGCTTCTGCTGCTCCTTCACACGCCTTCTTGCTTCCAGAGCTAATCGAACCGCCCACTCGATATCCTCATCAGGAATTATCCCATCAACTACTGGATATATGAGCTTCAGTAAGCCGCTCACCGTCTTATTGACAGCGTTGGTATCTCGACCAGAAAGAGCACCTCCATACAGTAATCGATTCTGCAGCAGGTTTACTCGAGTCTGAAACCGAAGCTGACTCCAGCACTCAGTGAGGAAGTCACTTACCAATCCGAAATGGTCAGTAAGGAGGTCAGTATTGATCTTGGGAACATCCCAACCTGGTAAGTAGGAATGGATTCTATCCATGAATGCAGTATCATCCCGCATCTCGGGGGGCAGGGGTCCAAACAGGTGTCCGATTCTCTGCTGCTGCTCGACATCCACATCAAAGTTTCCTACCAGGACCACAGACCCATCAGCCCTGATACTCTCTTTCCCTCGACTGAATTCCCCTGACTCCATATACCCTTTCATGATATTGATCCCGTCTTTCTGATCAAATGATACTCCTGAGACCTCATCGAAGCAGACTACATCATACTGACAGACAAGACCTTTCTGTCCGGTGCTGTTATTCACGAACATTTTCGCGACCGTAGTCTTCCCTCCTGAGACCAGATGTGCATAAGGGGAAATCTGCTGGTAGAGATGACTCTTACCGGTACCTCGGGGACCGAGCTCTACCAGGTTGTAGTTTCTCTCAACGAACGGGACCATCCTCAAGAGCAGAGCATTCTGTTGCCGGACTTCAAGCTTCTCAGGTTCAAAACCTACAGATCGAAGGATAAACTGCTTCCATTCGTCAGTGTTGAATGCCTTGCGGGCATCTCCAAGTTGCTGCAGGACATCACTCTTCGATAACTGGATCTCTCGTAGGAGTTCCACCCCGAACGGACGCCCTTGCTGCTCTTGGGCTATAGCGGCATCATAAGTGAGCGTGATCTCTGCATAGAACCCACCGGTGAGCATCCGCTCATGGGTATTCACCAGTTCATCAGGGATTCGCACATCATGTAGTCTCAGACTGGGCAGTGACGCAACATAGGTATCATGTTTTGCATCTAAACGAGCTGAGATGATATCGATGAGTTTGATCTCTCCGAGTTCTTTGGCTCTCATTTTGAACAACTCTTCCTGACCTGCTCTCACGGTTCTTGATTCAAGCTGTCTCTGAACGATCTCAAGTCCCTCCTGGATCTCTTCAGGGTCCACGCTCGCACAATATCGCCCTAAGAGAAATTCCACCACGTAGGTTGGAACAGGGAACTGCCGGCTGTACTTTCTTACGAGATCTTTTTTCACCAGGAACCCGTCAAGTGCCTGTGCTGCTTTGGTATCAATTGTATCGAGTTCGATCATCTGATTATTCTCCTATGATAGTTTGCTGCTGAGACAACACAGTCCCTGCAGAATCAAGGACGACGATATAAGCGGATACCCCTTCTTGTGATTCATCATCAACGACAAGAGAGGCAACACCTTGAGATTTCAGTTTCTTGCTATTGAGGGCTACACTAGTTTCAGGAATATTTGCCTTGAGCCTGATATCGACAACAAGATCAGAGTCGATCGCATCTGTCTCGATATTACACCTGAGCCCTTTCCAGATGATATCAAGGATCCTTACCTGCTCAGTCGGGGTATCACCTTGAGTCACCGAGATATCAAGTACCCGTGATTCCTGGAGACTTATACCTCCATGAACGAATTCCTCACCTTTCTTGAAAGCATGGATCCCTGGAGCATATGCGATCTCCATATAGTGATTCCAATACCAGGCAGCCCTTTCTACATCGGTGAGAGCTCCTTCCTTGATCTGAGCGCACCGTCCATACAGGTTCTCTGTCAATGACGTTGGCAGATCTGTCTTCGGTAATCCCCCAGGGAGTAACAACCAGCCATGGTCTGTGACGATCTCCACGTTCTTCCATCCTGCAGCGAACAGATCTTTGATCCTCATGAGGATCGTCTGCAGGACTGAATCGATATGAGAAGAGAGTTTCCAGCCCAAGGCATGTCCTTCATGGTCTAGATCACTGATCTCTGTCCATCCTAATCGAGTATCAGCAGAAATCTCCTGTCCTGATAGCACCGACCAACCACCATCAATAAGTAACTTCTTCAAGTGGTACCCACCTTCAATACTTTTACCTGTCTCGGTAACGATCGGATAAAAGTCACTGTCAGGATCATCTGTGCCTTTCAGCTTATCAGATACCGGCGTGATCGCAGGCTTCCCAGTTGACGTGAGAGTGGGGAATGCTGCCCATCTAGCATGTGTTTCCACCTCATATCCAGATTCACTCAGCTGAGTAGAAGCTTCTGTGCTATATCGTAACGAAGTCCATCAATGAACAGGATACAAGTCCCTTCACTGATCGGTTCCTGGTAGATAATTGGAGTCTCTATAGGATAGATCCCTGCTTGTACCAGTTCCTGAAGTCTTTTAGCCGTCGCTTCAGCCCATGGTTCATACAGGACTCGAGCAATATCTAATACGACCTGTTGAATCTCAGTCCTGGAACTGGTAGCCAGAACCGTAAGGAAGGCATCATCGGCATTACAACCTTGTGTTTCATAATCTGCTGCAAGCTCTGAAAGAGAGGCGCCTGTAAGTACATGAGTTATTTCTTCAGCGAGTCTGTGCAGATCAATAAGAGCCTTGAGCACCGGAGACATCCCCAGATCATACCATATGAAATCCTTTCGAAGTAAGTGCTGCTGATGAAGAGAGCCAAGATGATCACGGACTATTTGGTCTGAATCCCCAACCAACGCCGACAACGCCTGCTGCAATGATGTTTCTTCCTGGTCATTATACTGGGGCCAACCAGAAAAAGAGGAGAGATCAGTCCCCGTCTTGTTATCTTGAAGGGGACAGGCTCGTATGGCATCCGGGATATTGGGATACAACCCGGGAGCTTCACGGTACCGATCCCATATCGGTTTCCAGGAGCCTGTATGCTCAGCAAGTTTCTGAGCTCCTCCCAAATATCCATCGGCATGAGGATTGAACAATAGAAGGCTCTCAGACATCTTGCAGAAAGAAGCCCACTGTGCGGCTGTCTGTTTTGTTATATAGGTCTCTCCCTCATTGATATAGGAGAGGACTGCCTTTGGAAAATCTCCAACTCCTAAGGAATAGATATACTTAGCATCAAGATAATCACCTTTCAGATCTGAAACATCTTGGTCCAAGAGGATCGGCAGACACAACTGTATCGCATCCTTAGTATTTTTATCTTTGCCAACATCAAGACTGAGTCCACCGTGATCAGATACGAGAAAGGCTAATGGTGTCCAGTCCTTTGAGCTGAGTTGACTCCAATACTTTCCACGATACTGTAACTCGATAAGTAGCTTCACCTCTTCTGGGCAGCTTTGTACGATCCTGAGTTCCTGTCGACTTATCCCGGGAAGATATATGATAGGGATCACATCATCTGGGAGATCCTGGGCAGGCTTGATGAGCTTTGCTACCTGGCAACGGATCCAAAGAGAGGTCCCAGATCTCAAGTCAGGTTGATATTCACCGAATATGAAGAGTTCTTCCATCGATTTCTGTAGCGCAGGGACTACTCCTTCCCATAATCGTTCTCTATCAGGCCAGAGGATGCACACAGGAGGGACTTCTGTATCAGGGTTATAGGTATAGGCAGATCTTATTGATTTCTTCAGATGTTCTCTAATCGTCATACGCATCCCCTCTTCATGACAGTCCTCTTATTAAGTTCTTCACGTCTCTTAGCTGATTTATCGTTTTGCATAACGTTTCTCTTCTAGACTCAGATGGTGATCATTGATACGATCTCCTCCGAATAAGTGATACCAGGGTGCAGTTTTCACATCCTTACCCCGGTCCTTACCCCATTTGATATTAGGCTTATCCCGTAGGATACCTGCACCTTTTTTTCCGAATATCTGGTACATTCATGAAGGGCCGGATGTTCATTCTTATCCCATCGTTGAGGTCAGGATCCCAACCAATCGATTGCTCAGATAATGATTTCCACCGGACAAAAATATCATAAGGAGCTTCTCCTTCCAGAATGAGTTCCAGTCGTTCTTTCAGAATCAGAGCTGCTTCATACTTACCCTGAGCACCATCGACATCCGCTTCCATATCTTTCTTCTGCTGTGATATCCAATCTCCAAGATAGACGTAAATTAATGTCTCCAAGAGTTTCCTGTCGAGTTTGTGATAATTAACCAGCACGGAGAACCCGTCTTTCAGCCCGTCCCAAATCTGCCAGATAAATGGTCTATTTTGAAAAAGTTTACAATGTTGAGAGAAAAACCCATCTCGTAGCCAGTTTTCAAGCGACTTACCTGAGTATCCAGAAACTGATAACAACTCTTCAAGGATTGAGTACTTCCACTCTTCTCCATAAGAAGCAACTATCAGAGCTAATATCCTGTCAGAAGCTTTCGTCTCACCATGCACTGAAGGGATACAAACAATCCCATCGGTATCTGCAAAGGGTACCAGTGATTCACATCTTTTAACCCACTCCCGCTGCTCTTCTGCAAGTTCCATTTCAAGATCAAGCTCTGCAGGCCACTGATATCCCAATAACCTTGCAACAGCAGTCTGGAGAACGGTATCATCGATTCGTTTGGCACTAAAAGCCGTCCACTTTTTATCCTCGTCCCAAATAACTGAGCCACAGGGATGTCCGTGGAATATCCACTGGGTGGGATCATTGGTGAATGGTTCAGGAAGTCCGTGAGGATATTTCTCTTCAGCAATCTTAGTCCAACGATCACTATCAAAGGGAACCTTAATTAGAGTAGCATTTGTTACATTAAGTTTTTGATCAATTCTTCTTACGATAGAATTGTATTCAAAAGAAGAGCAAAAAACCCATAATGGTAATAAGTACTTTCTATTCACGGGAAAAATGACACTGACATTTCCATCGTATTTTTCACCATTATAATGAGTTGCTTTCAGATTTCTCATTTGATTTATTGCAACACCCTTTTCCCCCCATGATTTATTACCAGATTCATGCATATCATGTAATACTGCACGTCTTTCAGAAGCATAAGCATGTAATCTTCCATTCCCATTCTCCCAAAGAACTACTTCATGCATACCACCAAAAGAACTAGTTGAGTTATTACTATTCCTAAAATATTCCCAAACACCAAAATTATTAAAAATCTCCCAAAACTTGACTATAAATCGGTTCTTTTCTCCAGTCCTCATCCCTTGATAACATTCAGTATATACATTCAAAAGTTGGAAGTTCTGATTCTGCACTTCAAGAAGTAACCTTGCATCAGGATTCCCCAACTGCTTCACCTGCTCGACTTCTTTTATATCCCCCCGGACCAGCTCTACAGCCTTGTCTGCAGGCTTCTTCTGTTCTGAGACATCCAGTCCTCGTAGTAGGTGATATCCCCCCTGATCTTCACCAAAGAGCATCTCCTGCTTATCTTCCTTCGCTGAATCAGTACCCCCTCCTGATGAGATAGTTATCAAGATGGCTTTAACGACCTCTCCTGTGATCGTTTGGAAAGCTCCTGGTCCCATCCTGGCCAACATATTCCAGGTATCACGTTTTAAGAGCTTTTCTCTGAACTTCTTATAGCTGGTCAGAAACAACCAGTTCTGAGGAAGTACGATACTCGTAGATCCTCCCTCATGGCAGAGATCAAGACAGCGGTCTAGGAAGACGGTGGCAATATCATTCTTTGCCTCAGGGTAGTGTTTGGCGCAGTATGTTGCTAATACTTCGTCCTGTTTTCCTCTCGAGAGATACGGGACATTCGTCGCTATCAGGTGGTACTTCTGTGAAAGTAGATCAGCAGCCTTTGCCAGACCTTTCGCTGCTACTGCAGCTTCCTGCTCTTCATCTGACTGCTCTGAACTCAATGCCTGGTTTAAGACCGATGAGAGTTCCTCCCAACCTGCGAGCTTCGCAGCTTTTTCGTGGGTAGGATCTATGAGTGATCCGAGAACTGGGGCGTCCTTGAACACATCATACATCCAGTCCATGGCGATCCTGACATTCTGCCTGTTCGGAGCTAAGGCCGTCCAGGTCCTCTTCTCTGCTGCTACCGACAACCCAGAACAGGCCAGATGCAGTTCGGGAAGTTGTCTGTACCCTTCATACTTCCAAGCCGCCAGAGCAACAGCAAAAGCAGCAAGCTCAACGCATCGTTTATCGAGTTCCAATCCATAGAGGTTCTCTTTCAAGATACTATCGATTGCCTCAGTCTCCGAGATCTGTTCTAGCTCCAAACGCATGGGAATAAGCATGGTGAGGATCGAAACCAAGAAGTGCCCTGATCCACAGCATGGGTCAAGAATCTTCAACCCTGAGATATCATCAGGCCATTTCTCGAACGTCCCGGCTGCAGGAGTCCATATATCATCCTGCTGGACAAAACGGAGATACGATAGGGGAAGTCCATCACGAGAAGCCTTCTCTCGTAATTCTTCTTCTGCTGTTGCTGTTCTAAGATCTTCAGCGGTGAGAATCTTATCGGCCCACCATGCTCCGAGAGAGTTATCAAGGAGGAAGGAGACCATATACGGTTCGGTGAACAACTGGGTCACCGCAGAGATCTCACGTTCACCGATCTTCACCTCGTTTGCATTGACTTCATCCTTTCTCTTCGCCTGCCAGTACTGATAGACCCATCCAAGACCGTCTGATGAAGCGAAGACTTCTTGTGCGAGACTTGAGACCAGGTCTTCCAGCTTGATCTGGTAGTTCGCTGCGAACTTCAGTTCGAAGACAGGACTCTCTAATCTGAAGATCTGGGGAAGCATCTTTGCTGCCAGATGTGCAGCAAACTCCCACACACTCGAATAATCTTCTTCTCCATCATCAAGAAGCTCCTGACACATATCAAGATCGATATCTACCGGGTCTTCATCTCCGTACATGAGCAGACTGTTTTCTGCGAGGAACCTGGCAAAGAGCATTCGATGCCAGTGCTCATATGCGATCTCTTCGATCAGACGCCCAAGCTGCTGCGTATCATCACCTGCTTTCTCATCACCGAGCTGTCGCCCATGAGCCCGCAGCCGCCGTCTCAGATCTCTCTCTTCATCACTGAGATGCCTATAGGCATTTGAGGTTTCTACTCCCAGATGCTCCAGTGATGCTGATGCTGCCTGCTCTGCAATCTCTCGAGCCTGTTGTATCGTTCGCTCAAGGTGCCCCCTGAGATTCTTATCTAGTGTGTTCATCTTATTACCTATCCTATGATGACCGGTCCGTTCACCAGTTCTACGAGAAGCTTCTCTTTTGTCTCTTTGATCCAGTGGTCTACCTCATCAGGGGAACTCACCGTCTTCTTCTGTACGATAACTCTATGAGCCTTCGGTTCCAGCAGCTGAGCAGTCTTATGTTGAGCACTATCAAGACGTGAAGGTAATGCATCTAGTCGATCCCGTAAAGTTGAGAGATCCGTCTTTTGAAGACTCTCAAGCAAGCTGTCAGTAGAAGAGAGATCAAACTTCGGTTGCTGGTCTTCCCTAAGCATGAATTCCGTGAGAATAGCATACCGTTGAGGTTGTTCCAGTTTGCCCCATTGCTGTTCAGCACAGAGATATTCCAGTCCTTTCGCATATCGTTCCTGATACTTCTCCTGGATCTTATTCACCTGTTCCCGTAGGATCTGAGTAAGACTGGTGATCAGTGTCTGGATTGTCTCCTTCTCCTCAAGAGCCTTTCGTTTTTCTTTTATATACTCTACCTGCTTCAGGATCAGATCAGCATCCTCGAGACCTTCTGTCTGGGCACACAGTTCCGTTAAACGATACCAGAGTGGTCTGACTGCTTTGATCTCTTTCTGCAACTTCTTCCATGATCCAATGAGTTCAGAGAGTTCTTTGCTCTGATCAGCGATTGCCTTCAACTGTGAGTTACCGTGTTTTCTTCTGATCGCTTCGATGATCTCTGTATCCGGGTTATCCGGGAAGGGAGGCTGATCGCCGGCGAATGCCGCCAGCCCCATCATGGCATGGAGGAACTCATCCACATGAACGCCGAGATCATTATTATGTGTTTTGACCTGTACTTTCTGATACACCTTCTTGATCGCGATCTTCTCTTTGCTTGTGATCCGTACAGTCTCTATCGTATAAGAAGCTCTCCCTATATCTTTTCTGGCTAACCCTTTTGGATCATGTACTATGTCACTACCAAGTTTCGCTGTGATCTTTCCTGAGACGAGAAGCACCTGAAGAGCCCCGTCTACGGCATCCCGCGGCCAACCATAGGGTTTCTCATCGAAGAACTTTCTGATCTCTGAACCACTGGTATTCGTTGAGATCCTGCTGAGTAAGAGTTTACAGACAGGATGTTTGTCATCTTCTCCATCATAGCCAATCTTCTTCAAAGCATCGGGAGCTCCTTTATGAGCTTCGTTATAGACCTTATCCCATCCCTGATCATCTGCGATAGAGAACTTACTGTACAGTCTATCCAGAGAGATACCACCGGCCTCTTTCAACATAGAGACAAGATTCTCTCCGACTACCTCGGTACCTCCACCGCTATAGACTTTGGCTTGGGAGATCATCTCCTGAAGCAGTTCATTAATATCATTACGTGCCTGCTGATGCATCGTATCCATCGCCGATCGAGCTTCTACAGCATCATTTCCAGTAGGTATCCCACGGGTATCAAGGACATTCCCAGAAGCAATATAATCTCTCAGGTGTTTGGTGAAGTTCGTCTGAGACTCATTCGGAAGATAGACGAAGATTCCAGGAGACTCCTGTCCGGCACTTCGAGCATCTGATCTGACCGAATTCTCATCGATTCTCCATCCATCACGAACCCAGACCGTGAGCCTGGTATGCAAGTTCTCCGGTTCCTTGATCCCATACTGTAGAGAGAGGTCACGGGGGACCTTGTTCCTTCCCTGAAGCAGGGATACTTTCTTCACGGCCCTGCTAACCACTTCTTTGATCAACGTATTACGACGCTCTTCTTCATAGGTGGGATCATTGGCAAGCAGATGTATCTGATTCTGAAAGTCATCATTCCATGCAGCGCTCTCTTCAGTCTGCAGTCTGTAGGTATCATTGATCTTCATAACAAGCTTCGATCGGTCAAGAAGCTGTGGGAGCCTTGCACGCAGAGTACTGCTGCCTGACTGCAGATCTTCTATGAGGAGGTCTGCAAGTGTATCGATATCAGCTGTCAGCCCAAGATCTTGTTTTGTATGGTTGATCTTATTGATCAGAAAGATCAGCGCACAGGTACGCGCGAGCAACCTCTGATCTTCATTGCCATTGATACCGGTCTGAATCGCATTATAGATATTCGCAGGCACGATCCTTGCCTGGAGTAATCGCTCTGCGGTATCAAAGTAGAGGAAGTCTGCAGGGACCACATACCCAAGAGGTCGGTCTGCATACTTCTGGACTACTTTGTGGATCATGGAGAGCTGGTTTCTCAACTGACTATCGGTACCGGTCTGGTCGAGGACTCTGAGAGCAATCTCCCAGAACCTCTTTCTTACCGGTAGGATCGGATAATCAGCCACCAACGTCTCTTCATCCTGCTTTGTCGCAGCAAATGCCGTACCGGAGAGATGTCTGGAGATCTCACCCAGATTCTTCTGCATGACTGTATCGATCGTATCCTTCACTTCAGGCTTCTTTGCAAGGATCACTTTTCTGATAACAGAATCCACATCGTTCTCAGAGAGTTCTACCCGTACCGTAAACCTTCCTTCAAGCTTCTTCAGATTTGACATCCCCGTGATAGCGGTCTGCCCGGTACCGATGAATAGGATCTTACCTCCCATCTGCTTCGAGATCGTCTCAACCACTTCCTGCAGGATGTTTGATCGGTCTTGATCGTTCCCCACGAACTGCTGGACCTCATCGAGGACGATGAGTGTTAGCGGTAGTGTCCCATCGTGCATCAAGGCTTCTCTCACCGTCTGGACCATCTCATCATTTGAGATATCATGTACATTCGGGTAGAGATTATTCAGCGCTGCCGCACATAACTCGGTAGATACATACTCTTGAGGCTTAACAGCTACCAAAGCCTTATGAAGGTCCTCTGAAGCATAGAGATACGCAAACTCTTCATCTGGGTCGCAATTATGATCATTGAGGTATTCAACTACCTGATCATACACTCCTTCACGCTTCAGACGCATAATGAATCGCGCCACAGGATACGAGGAAGGCAAACCCATGGATTTGAAGATGATCTGGAGAAGAGCGATACGCACACTCAGACTGGACCCGGAACCAAGTGTTCCTGAAACTGCATAGAGACCACCATTCCGTTTCCCTGCTGCAGATAAGTCCTTGAACTGATCTTGGATGTCCCGGGGGAGATCTGCGATACCGCGAGCGGTTGCTCCATCAGGAAAGACGGTATCCATCCACAAAGCCCTGAGCATCTTGACGAGATGAGACTTACCAGAACCGAAGAAACCACTGACCCAGACTCCCGGTTGCTGAGTATGATTCATCCGGGAAAGATACTGATCAAGGATGAGTTTCATACCTTTTGCATATTCTCCATCACATACAAAGGTCTCAAGCTCATATCTGAGGACCTGTAAGTCTTGGAGACTTGTATTATCATTGACATTAGCAACACCATTGTTGGGCAGCTGCAAGACCACAGGGTCTTTCTGAAATACATCTCTGTTTATCATCTTAATACCTCTAGGTTTGATTTATTACATATCGAGTATCGGTATGGCTCTATAGCTCCATCCGTCATATCCATCTAACAGGCGATAATTGTTATCACTGAATCGGCCCGGAAAGAACACGACAAGCTTACCGGAGTACAGTGGAGCTATCTTGTCTACCAGGAGCTTTACCCTTATGACACTGTAAAGGGTTCCAGAGCCTATGATCGCAATAACTCCCTCTGGGTCATCAGGGATCGTCTTGAGAAAGGCTGTATAGTCATCAATGAGTGCCGGGAGAAATCTTAAAAGTTTTGCTGGATTACCTAAAGAAGGATCCTTGAGGATTTTCTCTGCATGTTTTTCTTTGAGGACCCATTTGGGGTAAAAATCAGTGACATCATACAGATTCCAGCTATGCTTGGCTTGTTTGGTCGCAATCTCGAATTCTCCGATCCTCGCTCGGATCCTATTCTCGTCGGCCTCGTTATATACACAGAAGACAATACGCTGCTCGGGGTCGATGTCATGGCTCCAGGGAATAGAAATGAATTCTGTGTAGGATTCAAGAAGTTTCTTCAGTTTACTCATGAGAGCCTTCCTTTATCGGTGGGTACAGATATGAGGGGAACTTGATATCGATGACATCCCCGATATGATTCATCGTGATATACCCTTTGAAGGCTGCTGCTCGTGCAAGATCGAGTAGTTCACTCTTCGGGGCATCAAGGAGTCTGATGATCTCATGACCGAAAAGAAGTTCTCCATGGTTTCCGAACAGATAACTGACAAATAATGCGAATGCCACCACCTCTGGGGTAATAACCGGTTTGATCCGTTCTTTCTCATATCTACCCTTCAAATAGCCCGATTTCGTCCAGGTGGACATAATGTTTCGAGAAATCGACTGACGCACTTTCTCACTGTATTTATCTCCATACTGATCTTTGAGGAGATCTACAACGGCCCACTTATCAGCAGTCGATCCCGATTCAATATCCCGGATATATTCCCAAGAACTACGGATAAGATAATCACGCATAAATACAGGAATGAAAGCCAGCATCGGCCTAGCTGCGGGATTCTTGTCCCAGAAGAATCTCATCACATGAAAGAGCAGATCTGTGTGTTCGAAGGAATAGAGTCCAGTAAGATAGGTTGCCGTATAGCGTCTGTTCGAAGCTGATTTCTTCTTGGTGACATTATCTTCTATGATTGCTCTCTCATAGTCTTCAAAGACGGCATCTGCATCAACAGAGTCAATAACATCGCTTAATTCATTAAGCATCATGGTCCTTCGGGTATGGATAGAACTCTTCCTGTCAGAAAAACCATATTCGATAAGTTTTAAGCTCAGGTCTTCTTGTCTCATAGTGCTTCCTTTGATGAAAAAGCATTATTGTGTTGTATAACGTAAGATCTCCATGAGATGGAGGACGAACTACTACTCGAATCTGGTGACGAACAAGCAGCCCTAGACGTAATCAGGGCTATCTTGATGAAAGGTGTTTGCGGATCTTCATAGGGAAATTGGTATTGATACGATGTCGCATTGTGACGAGTGGGGGGAATAAAATCTGTCTGACTGTAAAAAGATTGTCATCATAAGAATATAGTAATCCCATCAATGCCAGGTCTTGAAAGGATAAATAGAGAGGTAAATTTCTTTTATTCATCACTCGGGCTCCGACTATAAATTTGTCATTACCCATTACTCATTATCAGCAAGTGTACTGTTTGTTCAGGTCTTTGTAAAGAAACAAATGATTACTGCTTTTTTGACAATTTAGACCTGATAAAAAAAGTGGGACATCTGGAGACATTCTCGTCAATAATAAAGATATAAAGGTGAGGTTGATGACCTGATCAGTCAGTGGTTTAAGTTATTTCTTTTGAAAAAGCAGAAGGGCCTAACGCAAGTCATCAGGTCAACTGGGCTCTTATCTCTAATTCATCTTTTTGCTAATTATCAAGCACCAGAAATGTAATCAGAACAATTCATAATATTATTTCGTGCTGTTACGTACAACAAAGTCAACAATTCCCCAATCCAAATAGGGCATCTCTCCTCTGAGAATATAGAACGTTGACGATGTTGTACGTAAGAAGGAAGAAGAGCCCTCTGATTTTATCAGGTTACTTCATTGTTGTAGCTCGGCTGTCTTTCGTACAACAAAGTCAACAATTTAAGATCTCATTTTTTGCATGAACTCGTGAACCTCTTGCCGCCGCTTTTTCTCTTTCTCAGCCTGTTTTGAATACATCTGATGAACCCGGCAGTTCACAGAATACGCTACGGGCTTACCCCGGTCATTAAACCTGCTCATCTCTTCAGGCAGAATCCAGCCATAACTCTCGAGTCGGTCCAGGACAGCTTCGATCTCCCAGGGCTTCATGCTTCTTGAGATTTTCCACTTCTGTCCGAGATCCCTTTTTATAGTAAATCTGTTCCAGTTGTGAGCAAGGATGAGCCCTGCTAACCCTTGGGCTCTATCACCCACAAGATCGATACCCGCATAGAAGTGAACTGCGTGATAAAGCAGAGCTCTCATCAGTTCAGATACTTGTTCTGCTATCTCACCTGATACTTCAATATCACTGGGGTGTATTCGTTGACCAGCTGCATCTATACAGTGGTATACGAGGCATAGACGGGCCCAGGTGCCTTCCCACTTCCCCAATGCTGCCTTAAGAAATTGATTTTCGCAACATCTCATAAAGACTTGAACCTTCTGATAAAACTGTTCTCTTCTTTTATGGGCAGCATCGCTCAACTTCACGGTAGTCCCAGGTCTAATCTCGTAAAGATGTCTCATCAAATCGTTATATGCTTTTCAGCCTCCATATCCGGGTATCGATCACAACCTTGATCTCTAGAGATTGCATTATATACAAGAAACCTCGGTAAGAGGCCATCGTGATCAGAGACCTTCATATAGTTCTGCAGTACTGAAGGTTGGATTCCACCGACGACTGCGATACTCCAGTTGTCCACAAACAGGGTCCCCCTACTTATCCGATCGACTCTCAGAGCTCCACCGTTATATGCTGATAACCAGGCAGCTCGATCTTTATGAATCCCACCGCCCTTATACGCATCCATGCTTGAGAGCCATCCAGATAGTTCGTCATGTACAGCAATAATTCCTCTGGGATCCTGCTTGCCAAGAATTTCTGCGAGCTTTTCAATCGTTGTATCGGCAACTGTGATCCTCTTATGAACTGGAGGCTGAGGCTTCGGATCTTCTTTCTTTAATTTCTGAACCTCTTCTTTCCAAGCTGAAAATTCTTGCTGATACTGTTGATCAGCCTCATGCTCCAGAGTTCTTACAGGAGCAAAAGCTTTGGCAAGGGCCGGTGATTTCATGGTTGAAGGGTCCCCGATCACCGCTATCCATAGTCTTGGAGCTTCAGTCCATGTCGGGTCGTATCTTTTCGGTTGTATCTGCAATCGATGATCAAGAACGGCACCCGCAGCAGCCAGGGCGAACATAGCAAAAGCTCCAGGATCTACTCCCATCAATTCAGCCTGGTCAGCTACATACTCTCGTAAGATATCCGGCAGCAGATTCAGATCTATTGGTCGAGGAACCACCGTTCCAAATGGATCCATTGGTTCAATAGGCTTCTTTCCAAGCAGCAACTCCTTTAGATCATACCCAGCATTGACATAATCATTGGCATCTCCAACCATGGGAGGTACTAGTACCTCACCATAGACCAGATCTGCAGCATCCCTTGCCGCTTTCTCTCCCACACCGCTTGTATCGTTGTCTGCGATAAAGATTATCTGTGCATCTGGATGCTTTTTCTTGAAGATCTGAGCTACAGGAGCGAGATTATGTGCTGAATAGCAGATAACAACAGGTTGCTGTAAGGATTCGAATACACTAGCTCCGGTAGCGAATCCTTCGACAAAGAAGGTCGTATTACTATCTTCAATGTTGCCTAGCGTACAAAATCCTCCTGATACCTTTGCATCCTTTAGAAACCGTTTCTCTCCATCCTTGCTGATAAACTGGATACTGGATATATCCCCGAACTGGTCATTAAGAGGAAGGAGTAATTCGCCACAAGATGATATCCTGGCGATATGCTGCTTGATACGCTTTTTTTTGAGATATGGGTGATCTGAGGGCGCTGGTTTCGAAGAATCCCATATCTTCTTTGCATTAGCAGCTGCACCCCGATATTGCTTTAGAAGAGCTTCTTGCCGAATACGCTGCGCCTCTTTTTGTCTTTCTTCGATTTGCTGTAGCTCTACTCGTGTGAGATCCCTACCCATACTTTTATGCCAGGTATATTTTTCTCCGCCCTCTCTCCAGTCACCGAAGGCCCCTGCAGGGATCCCCTCATAAAAGAAGACATACCAACCGGCATTATCATTTGGTTTTCCATTTGTAGCAAAGCGATGAATCTCTCCATCAAATATGATATCTGGGAGGAACGTAAAACCCTGTGCCTGCATAGCTTTTTGCACTTCAGTCTCCAACTCATGCAAGGGTGGAGCTGGAAGTGCGTAGTTCGGTGTAAACGGTCTGGCAATCACGTCAAATATTTTATTAGCTTGATTGTTCATCACTTGAAGCCTCCGAGTATGACGTGTCGATAACGATCCCTAAGGACTCTCCTTCCTGAAAAAGCTTATGTGCTTCCCGTTCAAAACCTGGTATCCTTTTTTCGATTCTCCTTAGCATTATTCGCTGCCTGAATTCATAATGCAGACGCATCCAGTTGATAACGGTTCGTTTACTCACACCAAATTTCTCTGCTGTCTCCTCTAAGGTATCTTCAACTTCCAGGTGTTTATCAGGATCATATGTAGTGGGTCTTCCATATTGATAATCTTTCAGTGAAGTAAATACCCCTCTTTTCCGTTGCAAAACTCGTAGATGCTGTTTTCTTCTCCTGTCCCAGAAGGATGAATAATGCTCTTTTTGGTGCTTATTGAATGCTCTGACCACAAGATCCATATAATATATGGAAAGATACTTCTGTCTCCATCGCCACACTGTTGATCGATGAATGCCAACCTTCTCTAGGGCTATTGGCATACTTCCTGAGTTAACAAACTCCTCAAACAGTTTCATTGCAATACTTCTTGTAAGCCTTCTAGGTCTTCCTGTGCCAGACTGTTCAAAGTCAGGTGCGTAATAATCTGCTATGATGTTCATCCAGTCTTGCATGGTCACATTCTCTCTTCGATGGTCCAGTACCCATTGGGGGGTCTCGTTCCTTAGTCTCATGAGATAACCTCCCTGATCATTTCTGATAGTTCACATATTCTCATCAGACCCCCTCCAAATAGCGTGAATCGGCCATTTTTTCGGTAGTTCCTAGACTTTGATCAGATTGGTACTTCTACCCATCCTATAGGGGTAGAAGGGACAATCTACACTCGGACATAGGCGCACCTCGGTTCGCTGCCTGTTCATACAATCTATGTAGCAGAACTTCCGTATCATCTTCTTGTTGACAACCCTATGGACACAATAATCATAAAGGGAACAATCGGTGAGAGGACAATGACACCTCGTTTCTGGATCACAATCTTTTGTCTTTACATCTAAAAGATGCTCTAACTCTCCATGAGTTAAATCTATATTCATGTTCACCTCACTACTTTCTCTGATCTAGAGACCGTTGTTTCTGTTCTCTGAACCTCTCCATCATGAATAACCACTTTTATGGAGAGTGAGCCAAAGTCAGGAACGTTACGAACCGAATTCTCTAATGCAACTGAGAGAATCTTTTCAACTTGTCGTAATTTTGACATCGTCCCTGTCTTATTCATCTTGCCCCCCTGCTTCTTCAAGTTCTGAAATTGAATCTTGCTCCAGCATTTCTAGATAGGACTTCGGAAACCGTAATGATTTACCGATTCTTACTACAGGAATTTTTATTTGCTTTTACTAGCCGTAATAGGGATGGGTATGAGATGCCTAGGATATCCATGATCTCATTTGGAGTGAGAAACCTCTTTGTATCCACTTATTGATACCTCCGATTTGTTTGATAGATCTTGATTTGTAAGCTCATGATCTTTACTGATGATCAGTGTCAACGATCACTTATCATCTGGTATCAATGGTAGAGAGAGATAGAGAATATGAAAATTTCAAATGTGTTTAAGGTTTATATCAGATTTATTTAAAGAGATAAAAGATAGGAGGTTTTTTATAGGTCTTGATTATCCCTGAACCGACTTCTAGCTCGTGCAAGCTCTTGACTCATTGTGGACTCACTAAAGGGGAGCTTCTTCTTACTAAGGTAATAAGATCGAATCTTTTCTATAGAAACCTCAAAACCGTTTTTCAGCGAGAAATCTAAAACTCTTGCTAGTGAGGTTAAGACAATAAATTTTCCTTGATATGGTTTAATATGCTGTTCATCGACTAGTAAACTATCAGGATAGTCGAGTTCCTTTTTTTGTTCATCGATTAGTTTCGTGATTTGCATTAAGTAATCTAGCATCAACTCTTGACCTGATTCCAGCTGATCAAATCTCTTTTCGATAGATGTCTTTTGGGATTTTATTTATCTCATTCGTATTGAGATTACTAAATTTAGAATCGTCCAATAATTGATCATCTTCTTCGAGAATCATATCCCATACATAGAAAATCAAACTTTCTGAATTGTCTAAACCATAGAGCAAGTACTTCTTCGTTTCTGATAGCTGATTAAGTATAAAAATGGTTTTCTCTGCAATATCAAAGAAAACCCTCCCGAGAAATCTAAAGCACTCATCCAATTCATAATACTCCGGGTCCTTATCTAACTTTAATAGAAGATCATGATATTCAGACTCATCAATTAAATCATTCAATACTTTAGATGCCCATTTGATTTCTGTTTCAGTCCTTAAGTCTTTAATATCTCTGAATATACTAATAAGGTTATCGTTATTCTGCAATTGCTTATAAATCCCCCCCCCATCCAATCTGAATTTCTGCAATCTTCATTAACACATTATTTAGAGTTTTCTTTAATGACACAGAATAACAACTTGGTGGCGAGAATAAATATTCTTTCCCTTGAGTAACTAGTGATAAATAATTATTCAATGAAACTTCTCTTCGGTTTATATCAAATAAAAAATCTATCAGGTTCTGACGTCCCATTTATAAATCCTTAGCTTTCATTCTTAATGAGATTCTATCAATTACTTCGGAAAAATCAATGATTTTATTACCATGGGAGTAGTGATCCATCATTTGGGACGATTTATGTCCTGCCAGAGCCTGTACAACGATATCCGGGAGCCCTGACATCCTTGCCATCGTAACAAAGGTGTGTCTCAGACCGTGATACGTCAGATTTCGCTTTTTCCGTTCTTCTTCCTTGATTCCTATAGAAGTCATCATACGATTGAATCCAGATCTGATAAGTGCATTGCTGCAGGGGACTGTGCGATCTTCTAAGTTGAACATGATGAAGTCGGTCTTACTCCTATATGGAGCTACCCGTTTCACATCCTTCAACGCTGCAATGATCTGAGGTGAGAGTGGAGCTTTTCGGCTGGATCCCCACTTACATTCTTTCACTCCCTCAGAATTGATGAAGTTATGCCTGACCTCTATACACTGATGTTGCTCATCGATATCTTCCCACTTCAGACCACGGACCTCTCCCCTCCTTAGACCGGCAAAGATCGCCAACTGCAGAGACAAGTAAATCCTCGGATCTGGTTCATGGGTCTCCTGGATCTTCTTGATCTCCTCCAGGGTAAGGATCCCCTTCTCCTTTGGTTTGTAGGGGATGTTCTTCACACGCCTGAAGGGATAGACTTCAAGATCACCCCGTTCATAGGCATATCGAAGGGGGACCCGCATCGTCTGCATCCCGGCATTGACCCGACGTACCCCAAGCCCATGTTCCAGCTTATAGAGTTTCCAGTCATCGATGAGCCCAGGCTTGATATCCTCGATATAGAGGTCTTTGAACGGTTTATAGGTTTCAAGGTGGGTCTTGATCATAATCTGGTGAGCCAGGACATAGTCTGGAGAAAGCGGCTTCTGATCGACCAGCCGCTTCTTCTTCAGATAGGGGCTATCATCAGCCCAGAAGGCTTTGATGAACGGGATAAGTTTCTGTTTGTTGATTCTTACCTCAGGAGTATGTTCCTTCGCCCAGTCATAGGCCTTGAACTTGTTTCCCTGCTTACCGGTACACTTGATCTTGGTCGACCGATAGACATCGTACTTTCCGGTATCAGGATTATAGTACCTGACATACCAGAATTTCCCAGCTTTGAGTTGCTTCGTGAACAAAGAAAAAGGAGCTCGTTCCATAGTATTTCCCTCATCGACAAAAATCGTGTGACTTTTGTGTGACTTTTAGGGATTCTATTGAAACGTCTCCTTTTATAGGTCGACATTACAATCCGACAAATTCTTACATAGTAAGAATTAAAATATTGCCCGAAAGAAGACTCGAACTTCCACGTCCTTGCGGACACTAGTCCCTGAAACTAGCGCGTCTACCAATTCCGCCATTCGGGCTTGTGAGAGGAATAGTATACCAGGAGTCTTCATCGTGTCAATATGCTGGTGTGTTTTGTTGCCTGTTTTTCACTCTATGGCGAACGTCCCGGTATAGATGATATCTCTTGAAGAGGTCCCGAGCCGCAGCTCGAAGATACCGGGCTCTACGACCCAGCTGTGGGACACTGTATCGTAATACGAGAAAGCATCTTCATCGATGGTGATCTTCGAACCAATCTCCTCCCCCGGTTCCAGATGGACTTTGACAAACCCCTTCAACTCCTGTTCAGGCCTGAGGACTGAGGTTTCCTGATCATGGACATAGAGCTGTATGACCTCTGCCCCTGCAGTACCACCGGTATTCCGCACCTTGAACGTTATCTCCGCATGCCTGCCCGCTCCTGTCACCGCCCCATCAGATATGACGAACGTGGTATAGGAAAGACCGAACCCGAAGGGGTACAGAGGCTCGATACCTTGGGTATCAAGATGACGGTACCCGACCATCAGTTGCTCATTGTACGGCATGGGGGTCACTTTTCGTATCTTCGGATTCCCCTGCGGCCCTATGACTCTCATGATGTTCATGTGTTCAGGATGCCTGACATACCATCTGGCAGCTTCGATGTCCGAGTACTTCCTGACCATGGAGAACGGCAGTCTCCCGGACGGGCAGACATCTCCGTAGATCACTCGTGCCACTGCATCCCCTGCCTGCTCCCCGAGATACATCACATGCAGCAGAGCCCCGACGGTATCGACCCAGGAGGAACACTCCATGTCACCGCCGCCATGCAGGACTACGATACACCGACTGTTCACCGCTGCAGCCTGTTCGATGAGCCGCTCCTGAGCATGAGGGAGCCGATAGCTTCGGTCATACCCCTCACTCTCAGTCACCCGATCGAACCCTGCTGCGATGACTACCGCATCAGCCTGCGCCAGATAGGGTATATCCTGGTCATCGATCAGACCCGAGATACTCTCTATATAGACTACCTCCGTCTCTACTGCATTGAGCCGCAGCGCATCATAGATTCCGTGTATACGCCTTCGCTGAAGCATATAACTGGACCCGCCGCCTCCGGTGTTCGGCAGGAGTCCGTGAGGACCGATCACCGCGACACGTTCCAGGGCGTACCGATTCAACGGAAGGAGCCGGTTATCATTCTTCAGTACCACCACAGCCTCATCAGCACATCTGCTCACTGTATGCTGATGCCTCTTCGACCGGGTCTGAGCCTGTGCATCGATCGCCGGCCTGTCGAAGATCCCCGTCCTGATGAACGCGTACAGCAGATCGAAGACCATCCGGTCCAGATCAGCCTCAGCGATCCTCTTCTGCTGCAGAGCCTGATGTATCCGCTTGCTCGAAAGCCATTTCGGTCCCGGCATCTCCAGATCAAGACCGTTTTTCACCGGTCCATCAGTACTGTAGAGCGAATTCCAATCAGACATGACAAACCCGTCAAAGCCCCAGGACCCCCGAAGGACCTCCTGCAGCAGATAGGCATGCTCACTGGCATAGGTCCCATTGATCTGATTGTAGGCACTCATCACCCCGAGAGAACCACCCTGTAAGACGGCCTTTTTGAAAGCCGGCAGATAGATCTCATGGAGTGTTCGCTCATCCACCACGGAATCGCTCTTATGACGGTCATAATCCGAGTTGTTGCAGGCAAAATGCTTCACCGTGGTGATCACACCCCTGCCCTGCACCCCCTGAATATAGGAAGAAGACATCTCACCTGCCAGATAGGGATCCTCTCCAAGATACTCGAAGTTCCTCCCGCAAGTTGGCACCCGTGCGATGTTGACCCCCGGTCCCAGGAGTATGGAGACACCCTGTGCCCGTGCCTCCTCACCGATGGCGTCCCCCACTTCTCTGATCAGCTCCCGATCCCAGGAGGCCGCCATGGCTACCGGGGCAGGATATGCGGTGGCTGCATCAAAACAGCGGACACCTGAGGTGGCATCTGAGGCATAGACCGTCGGGATCTTCAGGCGATCGATACCCCGAACCGCCAGATCATCGTATCCGCTGATATAGGAGATCTTCTCCTCCAGCGTCATCTGCGCGACCAGATGGGCAGCACGTTCCTTCGGGGCGACTCTCTGCTCCTGCTGTGTATCATGATCATGCACATCGGGCTGATCCTTATACATACCCAGAGCATGAGTGAGGACATACTGAAACAGTCTCTGCTGCAGTCTATCGAACATGGGGACCTCCACGGCTCGGCTTCTACTCATATTCTATCACGCCTGCACCAATCGGGGTGAAACAAGTCAGGCTTATCTTGCAAATAAGCGAAAACATCACTACATTGAACGTATGAGCATACGAATACTGGCCCTTGGGGAGATCGTCGGAAAACCGGGGATCTACACCATCAAAAGCGGATTGAAGAAGCTGAAACAGGAACAGCAGATAGACCTGGTCATCGCGAACGGCGAAGGGGCTACCGGCGGTTTCGGTATCGGCAAGAACCACTCGATCTACCTGAAGAAGATCGGGATAGACGTCATCACCACCGGAGAGAAGACCTTCTACAAGAAAGACATGGTCGATCAGATCACTCGTGCCCCTACATCCTGAGACCGGCGAACTATCCTCCGATGAACCCGGGGAGAGGGTGGAGGACCTTCAGGGTCGGTGACAAGGATGTTGCGGTACTCACCCTCCTGGGACAGTCCGAGTACTCACGGATCCACCTGAGCAACCCCTTCTCCTTCCTCGATATGATCCTCGAAAAGATCAGGACTGTCACCCCCTGGATCATCGTACAGTTCCATGCGGCGACCACCGCGGAGAAACGTGCGATGTTCTTCCATGCAGACGGACGGGTATCGGCGGTAGTCGGGACACACAACAAGGCCCTCACTGCCGATGCAGAAGTCTTCCCGAAGGGACTGCGGTGATCACCGATAACGGCAGATGCGGATCCCAGATCAGCGTGGGAGGACTGGACCCCGAAGTGGAGATCCGAAAGTTCCTCACACAGATCCCTGAGCGGTCACAGGACTGCTGGGATGGACTCGAACTACAGGGAGTGATCATCACTCTCGGAGATGACGGTAGAGCAGAGAACATCGAGACCCTGCGCTACCCCATAGCTACCCCGCCGCAGGAGGCAAACTGATATGACAGAGACCACACGGGTAATGGAAGTCAATGGACAGGAAGCTGTATTGGGCTGCATCACCTCGAGCTGTTCATCCTGTGCAGGGAACTCCTTCTGTAACGTGCAGGGTAAGACCTTCACCGCCATAAACCCCAAACGATTCCCCATACACGCAGGTGATACCGTAGAGGTCTACCTGCCGCCGGGAAAGACCATCGCTTCCGGGTTCATGATCCTCATGTTCCCGCTGCTGCTGTTTCTTGCAGGTCTTCTGGGAATCCGATTCTTCGTACCCGGTTCGAGTGAAGGGCTTCAGGCACTCGGCGGCTTTCTGGGAATGGCCGTAGGGTTCATGATCGGATACCTCTTCGGCAGGATCAAGAGCGCCTCCTACCAACCGGTCATTGTATCCCTGCACGGGATGGAGGATACTACGACATGAAGGCAGCAGTTCTTTCTGATATCCACGCGAACCGCTATGCACTGGAAGCTGTCGCTGAAGATCTCCGAAACGAACGGCCTGACATCATCTGCTTCCTTGGAGACATCGCACTGTTCGGGCTCTACCCGTCCCAGTGCCTGGAGCTACTTCGAGCACTGCCCTGTGAGGTATGCATCAAAGGAAATACCGATGAGTTCTTCGAGTACTTCGCTGGTGTGAAGACCCCGCCGGAAGATGCACATGAAGCGTATCTCTACGAGCTCTACCGCTACAGTGCCCGGCAGCTGTCACCTGAAGATCTGAAACAGATCAGCAGCTGGAAGATCTTCGAGCAGCGGACCATCGAAGAGCACACCATCGGCTTCTGCCATGGGACCCCGCTGAACAACGACCAGGTATTCGCCCCGCAGCAGCTCTCCAGGACCGATGATCGCAAGATCAGACAACTGGGACTTGACCTGCTCTGTTTCGCCCACTCACACCGCCAGACAGAATACCTTCTGGGAAACACCCTCTGTATCAACTTCGGGGCAGTGGGCTATGCGTTTGACGGGACCACCACAGCCAACTACGGGATCCTGGATATCCAGAAGGATCGCATACACCCGGTACAGAAGCATATCCCCTATGACGTAGATGCCTATATCAGAGATATCAGGTCAGAGGCTCCCCCGTTTGCCGATGACCTGATCCATATCCTGCAGTACGGCAGACCACCGGGAGGTTGACCTGTGAAACCTGAACACATACATATCATCTGCTACTCCCCGACCGGAGGCACCCTCACTGCCGCTCGTGCCGTTGCCTCCCGCTATCAGGGAGCCATCGTCACAGAGACAGATATCACCTCACCCTCCTTCTCTGCCGCAGAGACGACCATCCCTGATGCCGATATGGTGATCATCGGCACCCCGGTCTATGAAGCGACGGTACCCAGACCTGCGGTTGAACGACTGCGGCAACTCTCCTGCAGCAGCACCCCTGCCGTCACCCTGGTCTCCTACGGGCAGATCGATTTCGGCTCCGCGCTGATCGATCTTGAACAGATCGCAGCAGCGATGGGCCTGATACCGATACTCAGTGTGGCAGCCCCTGCAGAACACTCCCTCTCAACAGAGCAGGCGCCTCTGGGTCGCGGTAGACCCGATGAGCATGACCGGTATAACCTTGCCCATCTCTCACCACCAGCTTCGCCCACCCCAGTGGACAGGCAGCTGCTCCCGAGTCTCCTGCCCAGAGGCAGCGCACGAGTCCTCACCCGGGTCCCCCGGCGGGACCTGCAGCTGTGCACCTCCTGCGGACTGTGCGCACAAAGATGTCCGACTGCAGCGATCGATATCAGTACCCTTGCCATAGACAGCTCGAAGTGTCTCAGATGCTTTGCCTGTGTGAAGGCCTGTCCGGAACAGGCACGATCGATCTCCTATACCATACCGATACTCGTCAGATGGTTCTTTCATCGGTACCATGAGAAAGAACGCACCCCCATCTGCTACCTGCCTGCAGGGAGCACCCAAAAAGACCTGCCCATTTGGCTTCGATAACCTTCTATATAATAGATAATTGATTATTTAATTTGTAATCATTACATTTCTGCTTCCCTTTCAACGTGCTTTGTTGTATACTATATCCATACACAAGAGCTGCACGACATGCACTGCTTGTGACACACAAGAATACGGAGGCTTCTCATGGAAAGAGAATCAGGCAGCATGCCATTACTTGGAGACAAATTCCCCACACTGAATGTCCAGACCACTCACGGTCCTATGACCTTACCTGACGATATGAAGGGTTCATGGTTCGTACTGTTCAGCCATCCGGCTGACTTCACCCCCGTCTGTACCACAGAGTTCGTAGCGTTCCAGAAACGCGTAGACCAGTTTGACAAGTTGGGAGTCAAGCTCATCGGTCTCTCTGTCGATCAGATCTTCAGTCATATCAAATGGATCGAATGGATCAAGGAACATCTGGATGTAGAGATCACCTTCCCGATCGTAGCTGCAAATGACACGATCGCCAATGCTCTTGGACTGCTTCATCCCGGAAAAGGGACGAACACCGTACGTGCGGTATATGTCGGAGACCCGAAAGGGAATATCAGACTGGTACTGTACTACCCCCAGGAGATCGGAAGAGATATGGATGAAGTCGTTCGAGCAGTGACAGCCCTGAAGCTCTCCGACGAGCAGAAGATCGCAGTACCTGCCGGCTGGCCGAAGAACGAACTGATCGGCGACCGTGTGATCATACCGCCTCCAAACAACGAGAAGGATGCGAAGAAGCGACTGGAGACCTACGAAGGGTACGACTGGTGGTTCTGCCACAAAGCCCTTGATGCATAACCCTTCTCCTGCTACAGGCTCTAACATGTGATCCTGTACTTACATTCCTCCTACTGATCATGTTTAGCTATACTTCAAAGGGATCCCCGTTGGGGATCCCTTTTCTCTGTCCTGCTACGGTCAACAGGTCGCTTTTCACCGACAAATCACCCGTTTCATGATTGCGCAAAGAACAGTGTTTCACTATACTTCTCATACATGAAGAAATACATATTTATCAGCGGCGGAGTATGTTCAAGCCTGGGAAAAGGTCTTGCAGCGACTTCATTGGCCAATCTGCTTGAGAGCAGAGGCCTGAACATACAGATGATAAAGATCGACCCATACCTTAATGTGGATGCAGGTACGATGAGCCCCTACCAGCACGGAGAAGTCTATGTGACTGACGACGGCGCTGAAACAGATCTTGACCTTGGAAGCTATGCACGATTCACCCGTGCGACGATCAGAAAAGAGAATTCCATCACGACAGGGCAGATCTATCAATCAGTGATCAGCAAAGAACGTGAGGGACGCTACCTCGGCCGAACCGTCCAGATCATCCCGCACATCACCGACGAGATCAAACGAAGGATCTCAGTGGTGGGGAAACGCCCCGGGATAGATGTGACCCTGATAGAGATCGGCGGGACCGTTGGAGACTATGAGTCGATCCCGTACCTTGAAGCAGCACGCCAGATGGGTAGTGACCTCGGACCGGAGAACGTCCTGTTCGTACACCTCACCCTGGTACCGGAAGTCGGCGGCGGGGAGCTGAAGACAAAGCCCACGCAGCACTCGGTAAAGGAACTGCGGGAACTGGGTATCCAGCCCGACATGCTCATCCTTCGAGCTCCCAGGATGCTCCCCAACGATATGATCCACAAGATCTCATCATTCACCAACGTCAAGAAGGATGCTGTCATCGTAGGCTACGACCTGACGGATACCATCTATGAGCTTCCTCTGGTCTACCGGGAACAGCGGGTGGATGATATCGTCATAGAAAAACTCAGACTGCATGCAAAGGAACCCGATCTCACCAGATGGGCAGCGATGGTCAACATCCTCAAACATCCCGATAAGACCATACGCATCGGGGTCGTCGGAAAGTACATCCATCTGCCTGATTCCTACAAATCCATCTATGAAGCACTGGTACACGGCGGCATCGCCAATAGAGTCCAGGTCGATCTGGTCAAGATCGACTCAGAGACCCTGGAGAACCTGTCGAAGAAGGATCTGAAAGAACGTCTCTCAGGTCTTCACGGCATCCTGATCCCGGGAGGGCTTCGGCACCCGCGGGGTCCTGGGCATGATCACAGCTGTGGAGTATGCCAGGACATCCGGTCTGCCCTGCTTCGGTATCTGTCTGGGCATGCAGATCATGGTGATCGAATATGCCCGGAATGTTCTGCATCTGGCAAACGCCGACAGTACCGAGTTCAAACCCGAGACGACCAACCCGGTGATCAGTCTGCTCGAAGAGCAGCTTGATGTCACCGATATGGGTGGTACCATGCGGCTGGGTAAGAGTGAATCCCACATCCTCCCGGACACCCGCATCCATACGAGCTACAACAATGAGATCATCTTCGAACGACACCGTCATCGATATGAGTTCAATAACAGCTACCGCGATCCGCTCACCGAAGCAGGACTGATCATCAGCGGCTATACTCCCGAGGGAGAGCTGGTAGAGTCAGTCGAATGGTCAGATCACCGCTGGGGTGTTGGAGTCCAGTTCCATCCGGAATTCAAATCGACCCCTATCGATCCGCATCCGCTGTTTGCAAGCTTCATAAAGGCAAGCATCGATCATGCTGCAAAGACCTGAGAGCAGATCCTCGAACACCCACGGCAGAGCAGCATCGACTCACCGTTCTGCCGTGCGGTCTGCAGCAGTGCTCGCACTGCTGCACCTGCTGATCCTCAGCTGTTCATTCGATTATCAGCAGGTAGAATCAGCCGGGGAGACAGATCGGCCTGATTATATCCTTGATCGGACCACCTACACCGTCGCACGATCGTACAGCGATACCATCGCCTTCACAGCCGAGCAGGTACGCTTCTACGAAAAGACTCTTCGGTGACCCTCGAGGGGGTGAACTTCAGTCAGAGCAGCGCATCCGGCGAGCTCCTGACCAGAGGGAGCAGCGACTCCTGTCAGATCGACACCGATACCAACGATACCAGACTGATCGGGAATATACAGATAGTATCAGAGACCGAACAGACCATCGTGATCGCCCAGGAACTCTTCTGGCGGCATGATCAGGATCTGCTCACCAGTCCTGACGGTCTGCCGGTCACGGTACAGTACTCAGACGGCTCCTCGCTCTCGGGAACAGGCTTCCGGGCAGATCTGTCATTGCGTTCCATAGAGTTCGCACAATCGGCCCGAGGGACCATCCAGCATGAGAGATAACAGACGGATCCTGCTTTTTGTACTGCTGCTGTGCACAGCGCTCACGCTGCTGCCGGCAGCTGAGAAGACTGCAGACATTCAATTTGCCGGTGATTATACCCGGGCAAGTCTGAAGAACGATCAGAAATCACTTACCCTCATCGGTAACGCCTGGGTCAGGACCGAAGAGACCCTCATCACAGCCGATACGATCGAACTCTACGGCATCGGATCACGATACATCACCTGTGAAGGGGATGTATCCATTCACGACAGCGCCCAAGGCCTCAGGCTCACCTCCAACCGGCTGAGTTATGACCGGGAGCAGACACTCCTGCGTGTTGACGGCTGGGCAGAGATGGAAGATGTACAGAACGGCATCATCGTAAAGGGAGCCTATCTGGAGAACTCTCAGCAGACCGGAGAGACCCTCATACAGATAAGCGTCAGGATCTTCAAAGATACCGAAGACGGTCCCATGATCTGTCTCACTGATTCGGCTCTCTACGACAGTGCCCGGCAGCGGCTCGAGATGACCGGCAGCTCCGTCGTATACTGGAAGGGCAATCGATACCATGCGGCGCAGATCTCCATAGACCTCGAGAAGAACGAGATCACCATGGAAGGGAACGTCAAAGGGAACATCAATGAGTGAACAGCAGAACCAGCTTCGTGTGGAAGGATTACGCAAGCTCTACGGCAAGAAGACCGCAGTGGCTGATGTCTCGTTCAGCATGCACGCAGGAGAGGTCGTCGGCCTGCTCGGTCCCAACGGAGCCGGCAAGACTACCGTCTTCTATATGATCGTAGGCTTCATCCGTGCGAGTCAGGGGAGCATCTTCCTCGATGAAGAGAACATCTCCCATATGCCCATGTACCAGCGGGCCAGAAGGGGCATCTCCTACCTCTCCCAGGAACCCTCGATCTTTCGAAAGCTGAGTGTCGAGAAGAACATCTGGGGGATCCTCGAGACCAGAGCAGACCTCAGCCGGGAACAGAAACTCACCTATCTTGAGGAGCTGCTCACCGGTTTCGGGATCGATGCCATTCGCAGACAGCCGGCCTACACCCTCTCAGGGGGTGAGCGCAGAAGAACGGAGATCGCACGGAACCTGGCGATCAGCCCCAAGTTCCTCCTGCTTGATGAGCCCTTTGCCGGTATAGACCCCATTGCGGTCAACGAGATCAAATCCATCATCACCCTGCTCGCACAACAGGGGATCGGAGTGCTGATCACCGATCACAATGTTCGTGATACCCTCGATATCACCCACTGCTCTCATGTCATCAACCATGGAGAGATCCTCGTATCCGGGACCAAAGAGGAGCTCCTTGCGAATGATATCGCACGAACCATCTATCTCGGGAAAGACTTTGCCCTATGATTATGCTATGCTTGAGCAGCAGTCCTGACCTTTTTGGAACATCCTCTACGGGAGCGAGATAGCAGTGCAGTCACAGCGGATCATCCTTACACAGAAACAGCAACTCAAACTCAGTCCTCAGATGTATCAGTCCCTTGAACTCCTGGCACTACCGATCCAGGACCTGCAGGCGCGTATTCAGGATGAGATAGAACGGAACCCCGCGCTGGAGCTCAGCGACGCGAAGGACCTCTCGTACGAATCCTATACCGGGTCCTCCGAGACCCACACCTACGACTACTTCGAGAACAGCTCAGATGCAGGATACATCCGGAAAGCCTCACACATAGACACCGATTCAAAGCATCAGTTCATGGAGGCGCCCTCTATCGTTCCGAATCACTGCAGGAGCATCTGCAGCAGCAGCTCCGGCTGCAGCCGCTCTCTGAAGCCGACTGTGAACTGGGAACACTGATCATATCGAATCTCGATGATCACGGCTTCCACCGGGAAGACCCACATCAGATCATCCCCGAAGACCCCCGTGGAGGAGCTCGAGCGGGTACTCTCGGTGATCCAGAGCTTCGATCCTCCCGGGATCGCCGTAGCTGACTATACCGAATCCCTCCTGCTGCAGTGCGACCTCGATGAACAGTCCCATCCACTGGCCAAACAGATCATCACCTCGTACCTCGAACACATCAAACGGGGCAAACTCGAGACCATAGCCAAGGAGCTCGATACCGACGTTGAAGAGATCCAGGAGGCTGTCTCCTACATCCAGACACTCAATCCCTACCCGGGCAGCATCTTCGCAGGCAGTGAGATCCAGTATGTCACCCCAGATCTTACCATCTGGAAAGTAGACCATTCGCTCCAGATGCAGCTCAACAGTGACCAGATCCCGATCCTGAGCATCGATCCGGTATTCGAAGATATGATGGAGGATCCGACTCTCGATAGGGACAAGGAGACCAGAAAATATATCCAGAACTCCATCAAGGATGCACAGTGGCTGATCAACAGCATAGACATGAGAAACTCCACCCTGCAGAAGGTTGGAGCAGCACTGATCAAGTTTCAGTACGACTTCTTCCTCAACGGTCCGAAGTACCTCAGGGCACTCACCCTCAAGGATGTGGCAGAGGAGGTCTCTGTGCACGAGACCACCATATCACGGATCTCCCATGCGAAATACATCCAGACTGACTGGGGGATCTTCCCCATCAAGTACTTCTTCACCAATGCCGTGGCAGGGACCAGTGACGATGGCAAGGAGGTCTCAAAGACCGGTGTCAAAGAAGTCATGAGGGAGATCATCGAAGGATATGAGGGAACCAGACGCCTGTCTGATCAGAAGATCTCGGACCTGCTCGCAGAACGCGGGATATCCATCGCCAGGCGGACCGTGGCAAAGTACCGGAAAGAACTCAATATCGACTCATCGTTCCACCGCAGCTAGCCATCAGGTCATCTTATCGGGAATTTGTTTGACTTACCTGTCATCGAAGTACTATCCTTAAGGTATACCCTATTCTCAGGAGGTGGCTATGCATCTAGATATTCAGGGGATTCACTATAACGTAAGTGATACAACTCAGGAGTTCATCCAGAAGAAACTTGAGCGTATCGATTTCGCGAAAGATTACGTGATCGATCTGTCGATCATGGTGATCAAGGAACCTCATGGCTACATGCTCGAAGGAAAGATCCATTTCCAGTGGAGCAAAGTCAAGGTCGTCAGTGAGACAGGTCTTGAACTCTACGAAGTGATCGAACTGTTCGTCGACAAACTTGAGCGGGTGATCAGAAAAGAAAAGGGAAAAGTCAAAGAGCATTGATGCTCTTCGTATACCCCGGGGATCAGGCAAAAGGGACTACGATCCCCGGGTATTTTTGAGTGCTGCAGGGGAAAACCTACTTAACATTTATTTACACATCCGAACATAGCATGATATACTTAGGCCCATGAAAGATTTTACGGTTTTAGACCTCCTGGACCTCGATCTCAAGGAAAAAGGCGTATTGGGCCTGACCTGTATCGGGGGAAGACCGGGGTTGTCCCGGGTGATCACCACCTCGAAAGTCAACAGACCTGGACTGACGCTGAGCGGGTTCTTCGAAGAGTTCTCTCATAACAGCATCCAGCTCTTCGGCAAGGGTGAGCAGGCCTATCTGAGGAAACTCGAGAACAGCAACACCTACGAGACGATCGAGAGGATGTTCTCATTCCCCATACCGACCTGTATCTTCTGTGAGAACTCCTCTCCCAGTGAGAAGTTCATCCATATCGCAGAATCATCAGGCTGCCCGATTCTCAAGACATCGCTGGGATCTGGAGAGTTCGCACTGCGCCTCTACCAGACCCTTGATGACATCTTCTCTCCCAAGCAGACCATCCACGGAGTGCTCGTGGAAGTCTTCGGGGTAGGGATCCTGATCACAGGAGACAGCGGGGTCGGAAAGAGTGAGACCGCTCTGGAACTCATCGAGCGGAGCCACCGGCTCATCAGTGATGATACGGTGAAACTCAGCTGTGTGAACGGGACGTTCCTGGTGGGGACCGGAGAGAACGAGTTCCTTGCACACCACATGGAGATCCGGGGACTGGGGATCATCAACGTAGCCAATCTGTTCGGGGTCCGTGCGATCAGGGACAAGAAACGCGTACAGCTGTTCGTCCAGCTCGAAGAGTGGGATTCGAACAAGTCCTACGACCGTGTCGGAGGAGACCTGAGTACCGATATCCTCGGTGTCTCGATCCCGAAGCTGGAGATCCCGGTCAAACCGGGAAGGAACATCCCCATCATCATCGAGACAGCGGCGATGAACGTCAGACTGAAGAAACTGGGCTACTCATCGGGTAATGAATTCAACCAGAACGTGCTCAAATGGCTGGAAAGTGAATCAGCACGGGATCTATACTACAACAACGAGGATACTTTTTAAGATATGATAGAAAAGATCGTGACGGTAAAACACCGTGCAGGGATACACGCAAGACCGGCAGCTCTCATCGTGAAGACAGCCAATCAGTTCGCATCCGATTTCTTCATCGAGAAGGATACCATGAGGATCAACGGGAAATCGATCATGGGGATCATCACCCTGGGAGCCAGCTATAAGACCGATCTGAAGATCGTACTGGAAGGCGACGACGAACAGGAAGCAGCTGATGCGATCGAGCAGCTGTTCGTGAACCGCTTTGAGGAATAACAGCTGCAGCGGCTGTTCAGTAGTCACGAGACCAGAACGGGTAGTACTGCCCGGGAGCATATCATGAGAGAATTGACCGACCGACAGATAGAAGTGATGGAATTCATCCAGGAATTCATCAGAGAGAACACCTATCCTCCCACGATCCGTGAGATCGCATCCTCCTTCAACTTCTCAGTGAAGGCGGCCTATGACCACGTGAAAGCGATAGAGAAGAAAGGGATCATCAAGACCGGCAATAACAAGTCACGATCCCTTGAGATCATGGATGAGACCTACAGCCCGGCTGTGGAGATCAGACATATCCCGCTGCTCGGCACCGTCGCCGCAGGTCTGCCGCTGATGGCTGAGGAGAACATGGAAGGTACCATGCCCTTTGCTGAGAGCCTTCTGGGCACAGGGGAGTACTTCGCCCTCCATATACAGGGCGACAGCATGATCGATGCAGGCATCTGCAACGGTGATATCGCAGTGATCAGGCACACCAGTCAGGTGGAGAACGGAGACATCATCGTCGCACGGATCGATGAGGAGTCAGTCACCATCAAACGCTACTTCAAAGAGCAGAACAGGATCAGGCTGCAGCCGGAGAACCCTGCCTTCTCCCCCATCTATACCCGGGATATGAGAATCCTGGGCAAACTCCATATGATCATGAGAAGCTATGAATAGTCCCGCCCCCGCATACCTCCTGCTCGGCCCCGAATCAGGGAACAAAGCAAAACGCATTCGAGAGATCAGGGCTCTGTGCAAAGCCTGCAACGGGGATACTGATGCTGAACTGCACCGGTTCTATCCCTTCGAGACCGAACAGGGTGAGATCCTTGCAGCCCTGCAGAACACATCCCTGTTCGCAGACCACCGGCTGGTCCTGCTTGCCGAGGCGGAGAACCTCAAGGCGGCACAGGCCCAGATGATCGCAGAGTACCTCAAGCATCCCTCTGAATCCGCTACGCTGGTCATCACCAGTGCGAATACCAGCGTGCATGCATCACTTATGAAAGCAGTGCCCAAAGAGCAGAAACAGATCTTCTGGGAGCTCTTCGAGAACCAGAAGAAGGACTGGCTGATCGACTACTTCCGCACCCGATCGATCGATATCAGCCTTGAAGCAGTGGAGCTGATGCTCTCACTCATCGAGAACAACACCCAGGAACTCAGGGTAGTCTCTCAGCAGCTCGCAGCATACATGCTCATAGCCCATGAGGATGATGAGACAGCCGGTCAGGTGGAGATCACCGAAGACGATGTGGAGACCTTCATCTACCACAGTCGGCAGGAGAGTGTCTTCACCCTCTTCGATCATATCGCTGCCCGGAAACTGGAAGAAGCCCTGGAGGTTCTGCGTGCCATCGAACTGAGCCGCGATACCGACCCCATCGGGCTCTTCGGCGGTCTGCTCTGGCAGTTCCGTCGCCTCTACTCCTACATGAGCATCATCGAAGACGGTGATACGGAACAAGACGGGTTCAACGGGGCCACCGTACTGGGAAAGAGCTCAGCGATCAGGGGTAAGCATAATCAGCATACCTACCGGAGTGCAGCAAAAGAGTACAATCTCAAAGATGTGGAACATATCATCTCATTCCTGTGTGATACCGACAAAGCGGTACGGGAGATGGGCACAGCCATACAGCCGATGCTGATCGAACGGCTGATCCATACCATCATCAAACGGAAAGGGACTCCCACCACAGCCGCCGATGCCGGACTGGCAGCCCTCTATCTGTGACCTACAGGCTCTGCTGCACCGTTCGTGCAAGCTCCACGGAGATCTTGCAGGCTGCTGAGATCTCTTCGGGGTCAGCAGCCTTGAGCGCCTCGATCGATCCGAACTTCTGCATCAGCCGGGTACTTCGTACCGGTCCGATCCCCTCGATAGCCTCGAGTACCGAGAACCGGCTCTCCTGCTCTCTCTTCTTCTGATTGAGCGATGTGGCGAACCGGTGTGTCTCATCCCTGACAGCCTGAAGGATACGCAGAGCCTCATTCCCCTCGGGCAGCAGGATCGGTTCGGACCGATCATACCGATAGATCGCTTCGAACTCCTTCGCCAGCCCTATCACCGGTATGTGATAGAGCCCGAGTGATTCCAGGATCTCCCGTGCCGCATGGACCTGCCCCTTCCCACCGTCTATCATGATCAGATCAGGCTGCTCGAGCTCCTCATTGATCACACGGGTATACCGTCTGGCAACAGCCTCCCTGACAGCCTCATAATCATCGATGGCCCCATCGAGTGACTTCAGATGGAATCTTCGATAGTTCTTCTTATCGGGATTCCCCTCATAGAACGAGATGAGCGAAGCCACCGGATACTTCCCCGCCAGCTGCGCGATATCGAACCCCTCGATCCTCTTCGGCAGCCTCTCAAGCTCCAGGACCCGCTTGAGTTCCTTCAGCCCTTCGGTGTTGCCCGCCGCCCGCTGCCGCCTGATCACATCCTGCCGGGCATTCTCCATCGCCATGTTCACGATCTTGCGATGTTTCCCGTGGACCGGCATATGCACCCGTACATGACGGTGCCGCTCCTGCTGAAAATAGGTCTGTATCAGCTCCTGATCCACCTCATGCGAGAGATAGAGTTCCCGTGGGATATATGCATCATCGACATAGAACTGCATGATGAATTCGGTGAGGGCCTCTGCCTCATCAGCGAAGGTCTGTGCACGGAACATCTCCCGTCCGAGCAGCTTACCCTCTTCCATCTGGAAGACAGAGATCGTACACAGCTGATCCTTCATGACACAGGCAGCATAATCACGGTGCAGCTCGGTGAAATCCTGCACCTGCTGCTGGGTCTGGACAGATGCTATGGCTATGAGGGTATCCCGCAGTTCAGCAGCACGCTCGAAAGCCATATCTGCCGATGCCTGCTGCATCTCCCGCTTCATGTTCCGTTCCAGCTCCTCGGTCTTGCCTGAGAGAAAGGCCTTGACCCGTTCGACCTGCTGCTGGTACTCCTCTTTGGTGACTTTTCCCGCACAGGGAGCAGTGCACTTGCCGATGTGATAGTAGAGACAGGGAGCATACCTGCGGCGAAGAGGACCTTTGCACTTACGCAGCGGGAAGATCCTGTCGATCAGTTCCAGATAGGCATCGAGCTTACGGACATCGGCATACGGCCCGTAGTACTTCGAACCATCCTTGACGATCCGTCTGGTCCTGAACACCCGCGGGAAGTCCTCGTTGGTGATCCTGATCACCGGGAAGGTCTTCCCGTCCTTCAGTGAGATATTGTACTTCGGGTTCCACTTCTTGATCAGATTGTTCTCAAGGATCAGCGCCTCGTACTCGTTGGTGGTGATGATATACTCGATATCGGCGATATGGTTCACGAGCATGCTGGTCTTGAGATCACGGTTCTTCAGAAAGTAGGAGGAGACCCGTTTCTTCAGGTCCTTCGCCTTTCCCACATAGATGATCCTGCCGCTGCTGTTCTTCATCAGATAGACCCCAGGTGTATGAGGGATCTCCTGTACGTTATATGGTGCACTCATTACCATCAATATACTACAAAGATCAGGACTTTCCAAGAAAGTCCGTCACTCCTGCCCTTGCAACAGCATATCACATTCACTACAATCCTCTGATACAAGGAGTTCCTGTGGATACACAACACCAGAGAGATCTATCCCTGCTCTCATCCCTTCCGGGGTTCTCTACCCTCGATGCACACGAGCAGCAGTTCATCCGCCGGGCAGCACTCGAGCTGCGTCTCAGTCAGCAACATATCCGGAAACTGTGTGAAGCAGCCGTCGATCTCCAGCTGTGGGAAGAACCCCCGGTCAGTGCCCTCTGGGATGAGAGCGGTACCGATACGATGACAGGCAAGACCCGAAGCCGCCATATCCTCTCTCGCCTCTTCGCTGCGGTGGATGCCCTGCGAGATCAGATCACCACCTATGAGGACTTCACCCCCCCCGTCCTCGATACCAAGCGGCCGATCTGCATCGAGGCTCCCCACCCGAGTGAGAAGATCCTCGGGACCTGCCCGGTAGCAGGGGAGAAGACCCGGTGCTGCAATCTGCAGACCCTGGATGCTGTGAAACAGTGCGGGTTCGCCTGCAGCTACTGTTCGATACAATCCTTCTATGATCATGATCGAGTCTACTTCCATGAGGATCTGGCGCAGAAACTCTCCGCTCTGGAGATCGATGATGAGCAGATCTATCATATCGGGACAGGTCAGTCATCGGATTCTCTCATGTGGGGTGATCAGAACGGTCTGCTCACTGACATCTTCACCTTTGCCCGGCAGCATCCGAACGTGATCCTTGAGCTCAAGACCAAGTCGGCGAGGACCGACTGGCTGAAGATACGCCCCCTGCCCCACACGGTCGTCGCGACCTGGTCGCTCAACCCTCAGACGATCATCGATAACGAAGAACACCTCACAGCTTCCCTTCAGGCCCGTCTGCATGCAGCACGCACTGCTGCAGATGCCGGAGTACCGATCGGTTTCCATATCCATCCGATGGTCTGGTATGACCGCTGGCAGGAGGACTACGGTGCCCTGTTCTCCCGCATCCAGCAGGAATTCACCCCCGATGAACTCGTCATGATCTCTCTGGGGACCCTCACCTTCATCCGGCCGGTGATCAAGCAGCTCAGAGAGATGGGCAGACCTACCCGGATCACGCAGATCCCCATGAACGATGCTGCAGGTAAACTCTCCTATCCTCTTGAGACCAAGCAGGAACTCTTCAGTTTCGCCTACCGGCAGTTCTCTCAGCAGTGGAGAGATCAGGTCTTCTTCTACCTCTGCATGGAAGACCCATCCCTCTGGGACAGCGTCTTCGGCTATGCCTATGAAGACAATGAGGCCTTTGAGAGCGGGATGAAAGAATCCTATATGAGAAAGATCGATCTGATCAGACAGCGACACGAACGTCAATGATTATCGCACAGATCAGCAAATAGCTGATCACAGGATTCTTTCTTCCTTGCGGGACGAAGTAAAAACTTGTATAATCCACAGCTGAAGAACCCTATTTTTCCATTCTACTTAATGAAATAGAACGTACCGGGCTTCTCGGTGACACGATCCCGAGCCCCTGTTCATGTATCAGCAAGGATGCTTATGCCGAAACGAAACGATGCAACCCTGGTTACAGATATAAAGATCTTCAATCGCATGTTCCCCTACCTCATGCCAAAACGAAGCGAGTCACTCATCTACTACAAGATGGAGATCGAGATGACCAATGCGCTCAACTTCATCAAACAGAAGAACCGGGACTGCGGGGAGAAGAAGTTCCGCCTCTTCGATGTCGTGCTCGCCTCTCTTGCACGCACCTTTGTCATGCGGCCGGCACTCAACAGGTTCATCGCGAACAGTGAGTACTGGCAGCGTGATGAGATCTCATTCAATTTCGTCGTGAAGAAGGATCTGACCGAACAGGCCCCCGAACGGAATGCCATCGTGAAGTTCCAGCCTGAGATGACCTTCGAGGAGATCTCGGAGATCATCCGAAATGCCATCGATGAGGCACGGCACAGCGATGAGAGTGCCGATGAGACCACCATCAAATACTTCCTCAAGCTGCCCAAACCCCTGCTGAGATTCGCCGTGCACCGGCTGAAGAGGTTGGATGAGAAGGGCCGCTACCCCAGATCCTCCGGGAAGTCGACGGTCTGCATGTCTCAGCATACGTTGCGAACCTGGGCAGTATCAACATCGCCAACCCACCGATGCATCATCTCTATGAGTGGGGAACGACCTCGGTGTTCATCACCATGGGGAAGATGCACAGGAAGAGACTGCTCGATGATCAGGACAATGAACTCATCAAGAACACCCTCGAGCTGATGATCACCATCGACGAACGGATCGCAGAGGGCTTCTACTTCATGAAAGCCATGAAAGAGATGCAGACGTTCCTTGAGAACCCCCAACTGCTGGAAGAGCGTCCTGACCTGTCTCAGATCCGATAGGACTCACAGTGCCCCACAGCAGGACCATCAGGCGATGCTGCACATCACGCGCTGCTAGGACCCGAGTTTCTCATCCAGGATCTCTCGTGCCCTGCCGGTGAGCGGATTGTCACCGCCGGCTATCATACCCCTGATCGCATCAAGCTCCGACTGAGAGAACCGCTGGCCATGGAGCATATGGGCAGAGAAGGCATCACAGGCCATGGGACAGACCAGACGTGTGAGCTCATAGATCTGATCGGCATAGGCACGGATCTCGAACTGTGCATGAGCATGCATGCGCAGAGCGAGGAAATGAAACAGGTTGTGCAGGTCCATCTGCCAGTACCACTGGGTATAGAGACTCAGGGGGAGATTCACCCGGGCAAGCTCCCTGGCGATATTGAGATCGAGCAGTTCTTCGTAGGTATGGTAGGCTCGCTCCTGATCCTCTCTCAGCAGCTGCCTGACACGCTCCTGCAGCTCTTCAGAGACAGGCTGTGCCATCCGGCCCTGCTTGTTGTCTTCACTCTGGAACGCTATGACATCCCCTGTCGGGATATAGCACTCATCACTCATGACACTGTATCGGCCTGAGATCTCATTGAGTTTCGCCGTTCTGTGTCGGATCCACTGTCTCGCGACGAAGATCGGCATCTTGACATGAAAAGTGAGGTTCACCTGTTCGAACGGTGAGGTGTGCCCGTTTCGCATGAGGTAATCGATCAGTCCGCGATCCTTCCGGTAGGTCTTCGTCCCCCCGGCATAGGAGACCCGTGCCGACTGCACGATCCGTTCATCGGAACCGAGGTAGTCCACCAGACGGACGAACCCCTTATCGAGCACAGGGAACTCCTTATCAAGAATCGCTTCTGCTTCAGGAACAAGACAATGACCCATCGAACCACCTCCATCGGACCGCTTTCAGCCCATATTCACAGCAATCTACCACAATACACGCATCAGAGCAAGAATGATCAGCTGCAGCGCTCTCCCGGGAGAGCACACAGAAGCTGCAGTCTGTAGAGCCCTGCTATATCCCGGTACCTACCGGTCCAGTGCATCGAACTTACGCTCTTTCTCATAGTCGAAGATGATACTCTCGAGGTTCTTGATCCGTTCTTCCTGAGCATCCAGCCGTGCCTTGAACCTGTTGAACTCCTTGAGATCCCCTTCACTGTGCTGCTTATGTTCGAAGACCTGTTTGAGGATCCCTGAGAGGGAACCTACCACGACGATGATCACCACGGCAAACCAAAAATCCATAGGGCACTGCCTCCAATCCGTATTCAGGGACGATCCTGTATAGCTGCAGTATACAGCAACAGAACAGGATTGGCTAGAATGAACCGGCTCCTTACTATGCTGTCGGCCAGATTACCACGCTCGATAATCTGTAACCGTTCCTGTTGCCTTCATGCGCATTCACAACTATATTAGTCTATATGAAAACACACACTATCATCCTGATGCTTCTCATCCTGGTACTGCCGCTCACCTCGTGTACCAGAGAGCCTGAACAGATATCGCATGATGACCGGATCACCGTTGCGGTGAGCATCCTGCCTCAGAAGACCTTCGTCCAGAAGATCGCAGGCGACCGTGCAGAGGTCATCGTGCTCGTACCTCCCGGACAGAGTCCCTCGACCTATGAACCTACGACCAGACAGCTCCAGGAGCTGTCACGATCAACAGTATACTTTTCGATCGGGGTACCGTTCGAAGAGGCCTTCATGCCGGTGATCGAACGGAACCTGCCGGATCTCAAGATCGTCGCGACCGATGCGACTACCGAAAAACGCAGATTCCTGACCACCCATATCGATGAGATTGATGACGATCATGCCGATGACGATCATGCTGATGAAGAGGCTGAAGATGATCATGATCATAGCGGGATCGACCCGCACATCTGGATGTCTCCCATAGCAGTGATCGAACAGTCACGCATCATGACCGAAACCCTCATCGAAGCGGATCCCCGGCATGAGAAGGACTATCGTGACGGGTTCACCGCCTATGAGCAGGAACTCAGAGCCCTTGACGAAGAACTTGCTCAAGCCCTGGCACCGATCAGGGGTGCTACCATCCTGGTCTACCATCCTGCCTTCGGCTACTTTGCCGACCGATATGGACTGATCCAGAAGGCAGTCGAAGTCGGGGGAAAAGAACCGACCCCAGAGAGATAGAATCTCTGATCGCCATGGCGAAATCTGATGAGGTACCGATCGTATTCGTTCAGCCGGAGTTCAACAAGAAGACCGCACAGGTCATCGCAGATGCCATAGGGGCGAAGGTGATCACCATAGCTCCCTGGATGAACAGTACAGTGAGAATCTTCGTCATATAGCACAGGTGCTGAATGAACAGCCCTGAGCGGGAGGACTTGCATGAGTATCGTATTAGATAAGGTATCCTATGAGTACGGACAGAACACCGTCCTTGATGCGATCACGGCAACGATCGATCAGGGAGAGTTCGTATCGATCATCGGTCCGAACGGCGGAGGGAAGACCACCCTGCTCAAACTGATCATCGGTCTGCTGCAGCCCGGGAACGGGACGATCACGATCGATGGGGAACCGGTACACCGGAAACAGCAGGACATCGGATACGTTCCGCAAGTCTCGCAGCACGACAACCGGTTCCCCATCTCGGTCCTGGATGTCGTGAAGACCGGACTGCTCACCAAGGATCCGCTGCTGAGAAACAAGAACGTCTATGATCAGTGCATGCAGGCTCTGGAGACCGTCGGTCTCAGCGACGCTGCAGCCAAGCCGATCTATGCACTCTCTGGAGGGCAGAAACAGCGGGTACTCATCGCCCGGGCCCTTGCAGGCTCCCCTTCCTATCTCTTTCTTGATGAACCGACATCGAATGTCGATACAGTCATCAACGAGCAGCTCCATCAGCTGCTCAAGAAACTGAGCGGCCAGAGGACGATCCTGCTGGTCACCCATGACTACTCGCTCGTGAGCAGTCTGTCCACGCGGGTATTCTGCATCAACCGGCATCTTCATGAACATCCGATCGAAGACACCATGGAAGAGGCAGGCCATGACATCTACGGGAACAGAGTCATGCGTGTCAGACATGATATCGTATTGAACGAAGACGCCTGTTTCTGTGAACAGCACCTCGGAGGCCATGCATGAACGAGTTCTTTTCCGCACTCACGAGTCAGGACCTCCCCTTTCTGCGCTATGCCCTCCTGGCCGGGCTGCTCTCCAGTCCCGCCTTCGGCATCATCGGCACCTATGTGGTCGTGAACCGTATCACCTCGATCGCCGGGGCGATCAGCCATGCCGCACTCGCAGGGATCGGCGCAGGACTCTACTTCGGGTTCAACCCGCTTGCCGGCGCCACGATCGCAGCCCTGATCGCAGGACTGATCATCAGCTTCATCACCCTGAAAGTGAATGAACGGGTCGATTCCATCATCGGTATGATCTGGGCAGTGGGGATGAGTATCGGACTGCTGTTCATCGCAAAGAGTCCGGGCTATCAGGACCCCATGAGTTATCTGTTCGGGAACATCCTGCTGATCGGGAAGTCTGACCTCTACCTGCTGCTTACGCTGGATATCATCACCAGCATCGCCGGGGTGATCCTGTTTCACCATATCCAGGCGATCTCCTTCGATGCGGAGTTCGCCAGATCGCGCGGCATCCATACCGATCTGTTCCAGATCGTCATGATCATGATGATCTCGGTGACGGTAGTCTGATGGTGACGGTCGTGGGTATCGTCATGGTCATCGCGCTGCTTACCATACCCGCCGCCACGGCCGGGTTGTTCTCCAACCGATTGAAGACGATCATGCTGCTGGCTACCGTGCTGACGGCACTGTTCCATTTTGCCGGCCTTGCACTCAGCTATACTGCTGACTCTCCCACCGGTGCCACTACGATCATCATCGCGGCAGCGGTCTATACCCTCTCACTCTCGGCGGTATCACTCTACCGGAAGCGAAAGTTCACAGAGCACGCCCCTGCAGTATCAGCTCAGGCAGCCCATCCTCCCGAGAGTGATGCCAAGACCGACTGAGCAGGCTGTCTCGGTCCTGAGCACACGGGAACCCAGGCCGACACGGACGAACCCCTGTCCCTCGAAGTATGCACGTTCACGATCAGACCAGCCCCGTTCAGGACCCACGGCAAGGACGGCAGAGGCTGTCTGCTCGCTGATCTGTGCATGCATCAGATCGATCACGGGGTCTATGTTATCGAGCATCAGTCTGGTCGTCCCGGCCTCGAAGGTCAGCTGGTTCACGTTCCGGTATACGATGCATTCCGGGATACGGGTGGAGACCGCCTGCTGTGCACCATGAATGAGGAACTTCCGGTACTCACCCTTCGTCCAGAGATGTGACTGCCCATAGGATCGCTCTGCCGTATCAGCACCGCATACATGGATCCTGCTCACACCGAGACTCACTGCCTCACGCAGTACCCGCTTCATGCAGATGGGTCTGACCTGAGCGACGACAAGCTCAAGTGGATAGAGGGGTCTGGCAGGTGTCTTCGGGTCCCATTCGATATGGATCAGCTGATCGGTGATACCGGTGATCGTCGCCATCCCGGAGGGACCGTCGATCAGCCCCATCAGTACCTGGTCTCCCGGTACCGCACGCAGCACACTGATGATGTGTCTGCCCCGTTCGTCTGTACGGCTAATGGCCTGGTCTGCAGGCATCTGGTCGAAGAGAATGATATTCATATCGGAGTTATAGCATGCACATGGACAAACTCCAAGATGCACAGAGGCCATAGCAGGGTAAAAGCTCCCGGGAAGCTTCTTGCCAATTCACCTGATCACCTATATAGTGAATATTCACCGTCTGACGACCATCCAGTGGCAGACATCTGCCAGAACAGGAGCAGTGTATGAGTAACGTACGTGTCTTTCTTGCCAAAGAGTTCGATCCCTGGCTGAATCTTGCCACCGAAGACTGGCTGTTCCGTGATATGGATCCCTCACATAACGTACTCTTTCTCTGGAGGAACAGCCCGACGGTAGTGATCGGCAGATATCAGAATCCCTGGCAGGAGTGCGATCTGGCGAAGATGGAAGCGGATGATGTCAAGCTGGCCCGACGACAGAGCGGAGGCGGGGCCGTCTTTCATGACATGGGGAACACGAACTTCACCTTCATGTCCAGCCGTGAGTCCTACAGTAAAGAGCGTAACAACTCGATCATCATCTCCGCCCTTGCCCGGATGGGTATCACCGCAGAGGCTTCAGGCAGGAATGACCTGATCATAGAGCAGCGGAAGTTCTCAGGCAGTGCGTTCAAGCTCTCGAAGGATCGGGCCTTCCACCACGGGACCATCCTCATCAATGCCGATATCACCCGACTGGGCAGATACCTTACCCCCGATGCCGACAAACTGCAGTCAAAGGGGATCAAATCGGTCAGCTCCCGGGTCGCGAACCTCAGCGAGTTCAATCGATCGATCAGTCATGAGACACTCTGCCCGATCATCATCGAAGAGTTCTTCAATACCTACGGAGAGACCTGTGAGATCACCGAACTCTCTCATGCCACCATCTCAGCCATCCCTCACCTGAAGTCCTACTATGAGAAGATGGTAGACTGGGACTGGCGGTTCGGGAAGACCCGCAGTTCGCCTGTGAGGCAGCCAGACGATTCTCATGGGGGAAGCTGAGTTTCCATATCGATGCACGACAGGGGGTCATCCAGGAGATGGCTATCTTCTCCGATGCACTGGTCCCCGACCTGATCTCTGCGGTCATGAGCAGGATGGAGGGTGTCAGATTCACCGAATCCGCCATGACCGAAGTCCTCTCGCAGCTGGCTGTCGATATGCCTGAACATGCCGAGAAGCTCGAAGAGATCTCAGCCTTCCTGGTCTCAGCCATTACGTTCTCATAAGACCGGTACTGGCCTTTTATACTGCACCTTCAGCGCAGGTATCTTCCATCATCGGATAAAATGCAGTATACTTTTCACTCAAGGAGTTCTCTGCATGAAGAAACTGCACGGGACTGTAAGGCAGATACTGCTGGCAGTCGTATTGATATCACTGTTCTCAGTATCAGCAGGCGCCGCGATCCCTGCGAAGAGCACCTCCGCCGCGAGACTGATCGAACAGAGAGAACTCGTCGCAGTCTTCGACATGAACGAAGAACCGGTATCGTTCAACCCCCATTATTCTACGAACATCAACAGTGCACAGCTGTTTACCGCTATCACCGAGGGCCTTGTCACCTATCATCCGGCAACCCTCTCACCGGCCCCGGGTACCGCCCAATCCATCACCGCCTCACCGGACAATCTCACCTGGACGATCAGGATCCGCAAGGATGCCCGGTTCAGCAACGGGGACCGCATCACCGCAAAGACCTACCGGGACTCCTGGCTCAAACTCCTGGACCCTGATGATCCCGGAGAGCTGGCGAATCTGCTTGATATGGTCAAAGGGGTCAAAGCCTACAGGACCGGTGAAGACAGGGATACCGATCACGTGGGGATCCGTCTGGCAGGGCTGCAGACCCTCATCATAGAGCTCAATGCCCCATCCCCCTATCTGCTGAATATCCTGTGTCACCATATATTCGTCCCCGTCCATCCGGCGAATCTGCTCAATCCGTCGATCCTCGGGCCTGAGACCTTTGTCAGCAGCGGAGCCTTCCGGGTGGCACAGACCGACGATGATGAGATCTATCTGGAAAAGAACCCCTACTACTGGGACTTCGACAATGTCGAACTTGATCATATTCGCATCGAACTGCGCAAGAGCTCGATGCAGCTGTTATCTGAGTTCTCTTCAGGACTGGTTCACTGGTCAGAGGCTTACCTTCCGGTATCCATGATCATGGACGATGAGGCGATCAAAGCGTTCCCTGAATACTCCACGAGCTTCTTCTACTTCTCCGCCACCTCCGGACCCTATGCGGATCCTGAAGTGCGCAGGGCTCTCGCCCTGCTCATCCCCTGGGATGAGGTCAGAGATGTCTCTGCATCGATCTACAAGACCGATACACTCGTACCTCAGGATGCCAAGTATCATGGGAATACGGGCTTCTCCGACAGCGACCGCCGGGAGGCTCTCAGGATCCTGAAGAAGGCCGGGTATCCGAACGGAGAGGGTCTGCCGACCATGCAGATCGCCATCTACCCCAATGCACGGTTGGAACAGATGACAGACATCATCACCGATGTCTGGAGCGAAGAGCTGCAGATGACCATCATCATCGATGTCGTCCCCTTCTCCCTCTACATCAGCAATCCCGAGTCATCTCCCTACTCCATGGCCTACATCACCTGGATCGGCGACTTCTATGACCCCTACAGCTTTCTCAGCCTCTGGAGTTCAGACAGCGCGTTCAACCCGAGCAGGTACCACGATCCGGCCTATGATGAACTGATCGAGGGATCACTGCTCAAGACGACTGACCAGGAGCGCTTCTCCCTGCTCAGGCAGGCAGAGCAGCTGCTGCTCGATACCGCGGTGGTCATACCGATCGCTCACGGGGTGTCGGTCAATTTCGTAGACAGCAAGGTCCTGAATGGGTGGTATCCCAATCTTCTGAATATCCACCCGTTCAAGTATATGAGTCTTACCTACGGTTCATCGAACCAGAAGACCCTGTAGCTCAGATCCCCTGTTCCTGATCACCGACTGCAGCCCTCCCATACAGATCATTGAGTTCATGGAACCGATCTGCGACTGCATGATCGGCCTGCCCTTCATGCAGCCTCCAACTCCAGTTCCTCGGTCCTGCAGTCGCAGGGGTGTTCATCCTGCTCTCGGTATCCAGCTCCAGAAGATCCTGCATCGGGATGATGACGTACCGTGCACAGGAACTCATGAGCATGCGTATCATGGACCAGACGATATCATCATCAGAACTCGCAAGATATCGCCGTACGAGGTCTTTATAGCTGTCAGGAAGAGCCTTATACCACCCGGCAGTCGTATCATTATCATGAGTCCCCGTGTAGGCGACACAGTTGTACTGATAGTTATGGGGTAGGAAGTCATTCGTTGGATCGAGCCTCCCGGGTCCCAGGTAGTCGAAGGAGAACTGGAAGATCTTCATACCAGGCAAGCCATGGCCATCCCTCAGGGCCTCGACATCCGGGGTGACGACTCCCAGGTCTTCAGCTATGATCGGAATATCCCCTCGATGGGCCCCGATCGCCGCAAGCAGCTTGGCCCCGGAAGCAGGTACCCACTTCCCGTTCACGGCCGTCTTCTCTCCTGCAGGGACTTCCCAGCAGGCGGCGAAGCCCCGGAAATGATCGATCCGTATGATATCAGTCAGCCTCAGTGCCGCATCGACCCGCTTGAGCCACCAGGCGAAGCCTTCCTGCTCGTTAGCCTCCCAGTCATAGACCGGGGTTCCCCACAGCTGCCCGGTCTCACTGAAGAAATCAGGAGGGACACCGGAGATGAAGGAGAAGGCGTTGGTATCATCAGTCTTGAACAGATGCAGGTTCGCCCAGGTGTCAACGCTGTCAGATGCTGCGAAGATGGGAATATCACCGATCAGCTTGACCCCCCGTTCATTGACATAGGAACGCAAGGCATCCCACTGTGTGAAGAAGAAGTACTGCAGGACCTTCCAGAGCATGATCTGATGCGCCTTCTGAGCACTCCATCGCGCCATCGCCTCAGGTTCTCTGTATCCGATGTCCCTGTCCCAGATACTGTACCAGCGTGAATCCTGATAGTGTTCATAGACAGCCATGAAAAGTGCATAGTCATCGAGCCAGAATGCCTCTGATGCACAGAAGTCGGTGAACTCATCACCTGATGAGTCTGTGTGCTGCGCAAGGAAGTTCTCTGCTGCCTGCTTGAGCAGATGCATCTTCCACTCCTGCACCGAACCATAGTCGATGCGACCACGATCGAACACAGGATGCTGATCGATCAGTCTTCGCGGCAGATAGCCCTGATCTGACAGGCCTGAGAGGTCGATCAGCATCTCGTTCCCCGCGAACGAAGACCGTGCTGAATAGGGGGAGTTCCCATATCCGGTAGGACCGAGAGGCAGGACCTGCCACAGGCTTGCGCCGCTTCGTACGAGGAAGTCTGCGAAGGCGTAGGCCTCACTCCCCAGATCACCTATCCCGCAGGGATTAGGCAGTGATGTCGGATGGAATAGTATTCCAGAAAGTCGTTCTCTTTTCATAACTATGCAGTATACGATAATCCTTACCCTTTGACTATACTCCGAATTTTGAGTATAGTAGAGATATGAATTCTGCAGAAATGAAAACAACGTCTGTCAGTGACAGGCAGTTCGCCATAGGCGAACATGTGGTGTATCCTTTGCAAGGTGTCGGTCTGATCAAAGAGATCCAGAGCAAGAGCTTTAAAGGCAAAGAGATCCTCTATTATATCATCTACCTCGACATCTCTGATATGACAGTCATGATACCTGTTCACAAGTCAGAGGAACTGGGCATACGAGCGATCGTGAAGCCAAAAGAGGCGAAATCAGCACTCGCATCCATCTCCAGCATCTATGAACCGGTGACCATCGACTGGAAGATGCGCTATCAGATGAACCTGGACCTCTTGAAAGAGGGAACGGCAACATCCATCGCTACGGTCGTGCAGACGCTCTATCATCGAAGTAAGATCAAAGAACTTCCCGTGCAGGAACGTAAACTGTTCGACAGTGCCCTGAAGATACTCATCGATGAGATCTCCTTCTCCCTGGATAAGCCAAAGAAAGAAGTGGAGCAGATGATCTTCATGAAACTGGAAGCAGATTAGTGTCACAGGCCATGAAAGCGGCAGCAGTACTGACAGCTGCCGGGCTCAGCAGCAGATTCAACTCATCACACCATACACAGAAGAAAGAGCTCATCATACTTGAAGGAAAGAGTGTACTCCAGCGAACCATCGATGCGTTCACTGCGATACCGGAGATCGGCATCATCGTCATAACCTATCCTTCATCATACGCAGATGAGTTCCGGGAACTGGTAGCTGTACAGCCTTCGGACATACCGATCATTCTGGTCGAGGGCGGAGATACACGGCAGCATTCGGTGAGAAACGGCATAGAGGCCCTCTCTTCGTTCAATCCTGAGATCGTCATGATCCACGACGGTGCACGTCCCTGGGTGACCACTGAGCTCATACGAGCGACCTACGAGCAAGCCCTCATCCACGGCGGTTCGGCACCCGGACTCTTCTCCCGCTATGCACTCAAAAGTATCGATACCGATGGATTCATCAGCACACATCATGAACGCGATCATATCATAGAGATCCAGACACCGCAGACCTTCCGCTACCCGGAGATCAGGAAGGCCCACCATCTGGCCTCCCATATCGAACGGACCTATCATGACGACACGGAGATCTTCAGCGACTGGGGCGGGAACACCCGCATCATCCCCGGAGATCCGAAGAATATCAAGATCACCTATCTCCAGGATCTGGAGTAGCATAGCCATGAGGATCGGCATAGGATGGGACTCCCACCGACTCACGGCACAGCGCCCGCTCCTGCTTGGAGGGGTACAGGTACCTGCCCCTTCGGAGAAGACGGCCACTCGGATGGGGATGTCCTGCTGCACACTATCATAGATGCCCTGCTCGGAGCAGCGGCGCTTGGTGATATCGGGACCCACTTCCCGCCCTCTGACCAGAGGTGGAAGGATGCCTGCAGCAGCGAGCTGCTTACCACCGTATGCCGCCTGATCAACGCAGAGGGACTGAGCGTACATTCGATCGATTCGACGATCATCCTGCAGAGACCACGACTTGCCCCCCACATCGAACAGATTCGCAGTTCTCTTGCACAGCTGCTGCATATAGACCTCTCCTACGTCTCGGTGAAGGCAAAGACCGCAGAGGGACTGGGACCGGTGGGTGAAGGCCTGAGCATCGAAGCTCAGGCAGTGGTATTGCTGCACGAAGAGACCCCCGACATCTGGCTCTGATCTCTGTTCACGATCATTCTACCACCTCCTGCATGTGCATATCCCATCTCAGCTGCGGCACGGGTTCCCCGAGCCATGAGCCCTGAACCAAAAGAGAAGAGGTCTTTCAACGCTCAGGCTGAAAGACCTCTTCTCTATCGATTCTATCTATTGGACAAGCAGTCGTCATGCGGACTGCCCGGTATCAGTTCTCTTCTGAGATCAGCATGGTCTTTGGATCGAGTTTCAGGGCAAGTCTGGTGGGATTGGTGTTCCCATGATCCTTCACGACGGTCATGACCACCTCTTCACCCTGGTAGCGAAGTCCGATGAGGACATCCACCGTATCAACGATGGGAGCAAGGGTCGAGGGATCCCATACTGATCGAAATCGACATCTTCCAGGACCGGTGATACACTGAACCAGATCTCCAGATCCATCTCGTTCGCGAACGCCTTGATCTTCGAGACTTCTGCAGGATCGACTGTCGTCATCTGATACCCGTCAAAGAAGATCGCATCAGCCTTGAAACCGCCATCGACGATCATCGTCTTCAGGCTGCGGATGATCTGTTCGACACTCACATTCTCCTGATTGAAGTTCATGATCACACGATTCTTCGTGATCTCATCATGCACCTGCATCGCATCAGCAAGTTCTCTTTTTGAAGTGATCTCCTTGAAGATATCCTCATACCAGGCGATCACGTGATTGACATTCTGTGAGAACGAGATATGGATGACATGCTCATCCCGAAACAGCTTATCAGTAGCCATATGGACCAGACACGCTGTCTTCCCGATGCCATGACGAGATGCGATGACCCCCAGGTTCCCATTGCCGAGCCCTCCATGAATCGAGTTCTCAAATATCCGTAAAGGGCTTCTCTTGTTCAGTTCTTCTCTGACCATGTTTGTATCCTCCGGCTTTAACGTCTGTCCCATTGTATCATATATATGACAGCAACAAAAACAGAAATAAAGCAGAAGCCTCGGTAATCCCGAGGCTTCTCTATGTGTGTTAAGTGTTATTTCTTACCTGATTCTTTTCGTCGTTTCTCTTCATACTCTTTCTTCAGCTCTTCAGAGACTGACTGAGGGACTTTACCGTATTTTTCGACTTCCATCGTGTATTCAGCTTTCCCCTGAGTCAGGGATCGCAGTACGGTAGAGTATCCGAACATCTCACTCAGTGGTACTTCGGCTTCGACCGTACAGAATGCACCATCCTCAGCAGAGCTGATGATGATACCTCGTCTCTGGTTGATACTCGCGAAGATGTTCCCCTGGAACTCTGTCGGTCCTTCGACATTGACCTTCATGATCGGTTCGAGGATGATCGGCTTGGCACGGGGGTAGGCATCTCTGAAGGCTCCGAGAGATGCTGTCTGGAAGGCCTGATCCGATGAGTCGACCGCGTGGTACTGACCGTCGTTGAGGATCGCACGTACATTGACGATCGGGAATCCGATGAGTGTCCCCTTGACCAGGGCAGACTGGAAGCCCTTATCACAGGAGGGGATATATTCATTGGGAATGGATCCACCCTTGATTTTGTTGACGAACTCATAGTTCTGCTCTTCACATGGCTCGATCAGACCGGCAACACGTCCGTACTGACCGGATCCACCTGTCTGCTTCTTATGGGTATAGTTGAACTCAGCAGCCTTGCTGATGGTCTCACGGTATGCGACCTGGGGCTGACCGGTGATCACTTCCGCTTTGTATTCTCGTTTCATACGTTCGATATAGACCTCAAGGTGCAGCTCTCCCATACCCTGAACGATCGTCTGATTCGATTCCGGGTCCACATAGGTCCTGAAGGTCGGATCCTCTTTGGTGAATCGGTTCAGTGCCTTAGCCATGTTATCTGCTGACTTCTTATCCACAGGGTCGATAGCCAGAGTGATGACCGGGTTCGGGACGAACATACTGGTCATGGAATAGTTCAGGTCAGGATGACAGAAGGTGTCACCGGACGCACATTCGACACCGAACAGCGCTGCGATATCACCGCTTCCCGCCTCTGTGATGTCTTCCATATGGTCTGCATGCATCTTGATCAGACGGCCGACCTTGAACTTCTTTCGTGATCTACTGTTATAGAGCTCATCGCCCTTCTTGATCCTTCCCTGATAGACCCTAATGTAGGTCAGCTGACCGTACTGGCCATCCTCAAGCTTGAATGCCAGAGAGACGGTCTTCATCGAATCATCAGAGATCACTTCGACCTCAGCCTCTTCCTTATCAAGGTCAAGAGCGACGTTTCTGACTTCGGTCGGGTTCGGAAGATATTTGATCACGGCATTGAGTAGTGACTGGATACCCTTGTTCTTATATGCTGATCCGATATAGACGGGGGTCAGGTCAAGAGAGAGCGTACCGAGTCTGACTGCTTCATGGATCATCTCTTCGGTCACAGCCTCTTCGAGCATCGCCTCCATCAGGTCATCAGAGAAGAGGGAGAGTGCATCGAGCATGACCTCTCTTCGTTCTGCAGCCTTCTGTTCCAGCTCTGCAGGGATCTCCCCGAACCTCACGTCATCACCCTGAGGTCCGTCGAAGTAGACAGCCTGCATGGTGATCAGGTCGACGACACCTTCGAATCGGTCTTCCAGACCGATCGGGATCTGCATCATCACAGCGTTATGACCAAGCTTCTTGATCAGCTGATCGGTCACTTTATAGGGTTGGCCCCGGTTCGGTCACATTTGTTGATGAATGCCACACGGGGAACATTATACCGTTTCATCTGACGGTCGACCGTGATCGACTGAGACTGTACACCACCGACGGAACAGAGCACCAGTACGGCACCGTCAAGCACTCGCAGGGATCGCTCTACTTCGATCGTGAAGTCAACGTGTCCGGGAGTATCGATGATGTTGATATCGTTACCTTTCCATGTCACGTTCGTCGCTGCTGAAGCGATGGTGATCCCTCGCTCCTTCTCCAACTCCATGGAATCCATGGTAGCCCCGACGCCGTCTTTTCCACGTACCTCATGAATAGAATGGATTCTGTTGCAATAGTACAGAATACGTTCGGTCAGGGTAGTCTTACCAGAGTCGATATGCGCACTGATACCGATGTTTCTCATATTAGCCAATTCTGCCATTTATTTCCTCTCAATATATAGAATAATCTAATTTCTCTCATCACATTGGATCCAGACCGGAAAGCACATCAACAGGGTCAGCTTATTTTGAGGTTATTCCTATGATCAACTCAAGATAAGAACAAGTCCGGCAGGGTTCAATCCTGTACAAAAAGTACCAAAATTCAGAGGTTACTACTCTATTTTTATACTTTTGACACCACAGGGTATCGGGAAAGGAGTGTAGTACAGTTCCTCTTTTTTTCAATCCCTTTTATATTAAATATTTGCGTTTTTTCTTACTGCAGGAGTAATTATCACAGTAGACAGAGAACCGGCAGCTCTACCGTGTCCGGTACACTGCAATAGGGATACCGTATCACGGTACTGATGGGTCAGCTGCAGGGAAATACGGTCGTCCCTGTCCTCACTATCTGTACGAACGGTCGAGCCGATGGTATGATGAGATACAGACCACTCACACAAGGAGCCCTCCATGGCAACTATCTTCACCAGGATCATCAACGGAGAGATCCCTTCGGTCTCTCTGCATGAGGACGACCGTTCCTTCGTGATCCTTGACATCTCACCGATCAACAAAGGACATGCTCTGGTAATCTCAAAACATGAGTATGAGACGATCCTTGACTGCCCGGAGGCTGAACTGGCCTATCTCATGAGTATAGCTCGAAAGACGGCATCGAGGATGAAAGAGGTCCTCAAGTGCGACGGGTTCAACATCATGATCAACAATGGCCCGGCTTCAGGTCAGGAGGTCCCACACCTCCATATACACATCATCCCGAGGTATACCGGGGACGGGAAGACCCCCAGGCTGCTCAAGGATGCCTATGAAGGGACAGAGGAGATGATCCTTCTGGGTGAGCGGCTGAGCTTCTGATCAGGACTCGCACCGGCAGAGGATCATCGTCGACTCCTTCGGTGCCAGCACCACCTTCAGCAGCTGATCCGTTATCGAAAGCTCCACCTCATCAAGCAGTCCGACACCGGAGACGGCTCCCAGGAGCTCTACCGGGATCTGATGCTCATGCGCATAGTCCTTTCTGTTCACGATGGTGATGATCGCCTGATCCTCCAGGAACCTGGCACACACATAGACATCCTGTACAGCGAACAGGGTCCTGAACGCCCCGTACGCGAAGATCCTGCGGTAGTAGTGTCTGAGCTCCCCGAGCCTGCTGTAGAGGGTGAAGAACTCCATATCCCACTTCGAACGGTCCCATTCCATGGCATAGCGGGAACCTTCCACACTCATGGCATGCCCATCCAGACCGATCTCATCCCCATAGAAGTAGGATACCGCCCCGGGGAGGGTGAACAGCAGATAGAGCGCCCCGCAGTAGCACTGCCAGTCCATGATCGCTGCATGATGGTGGAGCCTCGGGGTATCATGGGAATCGATCAGATTGAACTGCAGGAACTGCAGCTGGTTGGGCAGGTGTGTCAGATGCTGCTCGATCGCCGTCTGCAGATCCTCTGCGCTGAGCTTCCTGCCGGTAACGGGATCATGCCCCCAGTTCTGCATGAGGAACCGGTCGAGTTCCCCCAGCCAGCCTCTGATCGGCCGGCCGGAACCGAAGTAGTTCATGGCACTGTCCCATTGATCACCCTGAAGATACTCCAGAGGGTCCTCCCAGTGCTCACCGATGATGTAGGCCAAGGGGGAGGTCTTCTTCACCGCTTTGCGCACGCTCTTCCAGATGGCATGGCAGAACTGATCGGGACCTCTTCGCCCCACCTGATTGGCTACATCGAATCGCCACCCATCGATCGAATAGGGAGGCTCGAGGTAGTGCCTGATCAGAGAATCGGGGTCCTGCCATATCCTCCTGCACAGCTGCTCGGAATTGAAGTTCAGCTGCGGCAGGGTCGGGATGTCGAACCAGTAGACGAAACTCCCGTCAGAGAGCCGGTAGTAGTACTCCGCCTCCGGGGATTCCGGCTCATGGAGTGCCTTCTGGAACCACTGGTGCTCGATACCGGTATGGTTGATCGACACATCGATCACCGCATGCATCTGAGCCGCATGCAGCTTATCCATCAGGGAAGCGAACGCCTCATCGCCGCCGAGATGTTCATCCACATGGAAGTAGTCGGTACAGTCGTACCGGTGATTGGTCTTCGCACAGAAGATCGGGTTGATATACAGGGCATCGATATGGAGCTCCTGAAAGTATGGTATGGACTGCTCGATGCCGGCAAGATCCCCATTATAGAAATCTATGCATCGCCCCTCTTCATACTCAGGAGGTGCCTCTCCCCAGGGGTGACACTGGTCATCACCCCATCGAACTGGTACTCGCCCTCTGCTACCCCGATTGAGGGGTCCCCATTGCGAAAGCGGTCAGGGAAGATCTGGTAGAAGACGGCTCCCGGGACCCACTGCGGGTTCCGGAACGCACTGATGATCACGAAATCGTGCTCCTCGGTGGGTGGGACCTGCTGCAGACCCCTGCAGGTATAGTAGTAGTACCCATCGTCAGCAGTCTCGATCTCGAACCAGTAGAGCAGCCGGTTCCTGTCCATCTCGACATCCGCACGGTAGTAGTCGAAGACTCCTTTGCGTATTGGAGTATCCATCGCGATGCGAAAGCTGACACCGTCACTGATCCCCCTGATGAATACCTGCCGTACCGGGGCATGGGGAGAGATGCGGATGGAGATCGTGATCTCCTCACAGGGGGCAGGATAGGGATTGGAGACGAAGTCGGTATTGACCTCCGAACATACGGTCAGGGTCCAGTCGATCAGCTTCTTTGACATAGGGAACCTCTTTTGATGATGCTGTAGGGTACAGTCACGCGTGACTGCTCGAGGGGAGCCTCTGCGATCAGCTGCAGGAGCATCTGTGCTGCGACCAGGCCTTTCATCCGTCCCGGCTGCCGGACCGTCGTGATCCCCGGCGCCACGGCAGAGGCCATGTCTATATCATCATGGCCGACCAGTGAGATCTCATCGGGCACCTGTATCCCCAGCTTCAGCAGTTCCAACTGGCAGCCGATCGCCATGATGTCACTCATGCAGACGACCACCGTCGGGCGGCAAGACTCTTTCATGATCACATGCGCTGCGGCTGCACCGCCGGCAAGGGAACACTCCTGTTCATAGATGGAGAGATCAGGACTATCGAACGGTATCCCCTCCTCCTGCAACGCCCGGAGATAGCCCTGCATCCGCAGCTCGATGACACTGCGGTCATAGGACTTCGGAGGTTCCCCCTCTCCCGCGATGGAGACCACGGCGATCGTCCTGTGCCCGAACGAGAGGACCAGCTTCATGATATCATAGGCGGCCTGTTCATCCGAGCTGTTCACGCAGGGCATCATATCGGAGGGGATCCCATCGATGGTGACGAAGGGGATCCTGCGCTGCTCCATCACTTCGACGGCACGCATCTCCGCATGCATCCCCAGAGTGATCAGACCATCGACAGCTGCCCGTCTGACTGCTTCCGAGAGGCTCTCTTCGATCGGCGGGATCAGTGATATGGTATAGGTGTCATCATGGCAGGCCATGCCGAGTCCCTGAATGATATGTACGATATAGGGATTCTGCAGTGCGGTATCCACCTGCTGCGGAAGCAGCAGACCGATAGCCTGATGGCGCTGGAGCGACAGATGACGGGCTGTGGGACTCGGTACATAGCCGATCTTCTTCGCGGTCTCGGTAATGATCCCGAAGGCCTTCGCCGAGATCCTCCCGGGATCATTGAACGCAAAGGATACCGCGGTCTTGGAATACCCGGCCGCCTGTGCCAGATCCGATATCGTCACTCTGCGATCTCTCTTATGTGCTTTCGCCATGGTGTTCTCTCCTAAACCGGTTTACATACTACACCACCATCCCCCCTGCAGACAAGTTTCAGTCCCTGAGAATCCATGAACTCGATTGCAAATCTCCACGTGAGGTTATATACTTCAGGTATGGCACAATGTTTTTTCTGCGGGGCAGAGATCCCTGCAAAGACGAAGATCTACCGAAACACCCTCTGCGACCACTGCGGGAATCCGCTGAAGATCTGCAGGAACTGTACGTTCTATGATTCAGGTGCTCCACATGAATGTCTTGAACATATCAGCGAACCGGTGAGGGACAAGGAAGCGGCCAACTTCTGTGAGTTCTTCGTACTCGACCCCTATGCCGGCAGCGGGAAACACATCCCGCAGGATCATACGAAGGCTAAAGATGATTTCAACAGCCTCTTCTCCGACTGATCATCAAGGAGTTCCCATGAACCGGATACGTACCGCTTCTCTGCTGCTGCTGATCGTACTGCTGAGCTCATGCACCACCACCGCCCCCGGCAGGACTGACTTCGTCATCGACAACTCACGGGTCAAGCATGCAGCCGCGGACCCGCTCGACTTCACCGTCCTGGTACTCAACGAAGTCCGGCAGGCCCCTGCTGAAGCACTGCTTGAGTTCATTGATGCACAGGCACCGTCGATCCTGATCTATACCGGTTCTCCCGAGACCATCGCGGCACTCAGAGCCGATCTCCAGATGAACATGGCGATCATCACCCCGGAACGCCTGATCGCAGCGCGCTATCCTCTGGGTAAGCGCAGCCCCGAGGGGGCTGAGCTCATGATCTCCGAGGATATCGTGCTGTATGCTGATCTCTCCGGACCGACTGCACTCCTGCGCCTGGACGGCGCTGGAGCTCCCGAAGGCTGTGTCCCGGTCGATGTCGGGGAACAGACGCATGCCCCGGGGTATGCCCCCGAAGTCTCACTCCGTTCCTGCGGGCTGCTGCCGCTCAGGACGACCGACATCCGCACTGCGTATGCCGGTCATCTGGGAGTGTTTGCTGCATTCGCGATCCCGCTGGAGGACCGCTAGTACCGGTTCGAACTCAGAGGGCCATCACCAGGTCAAGATCCATCTCACACATGACAGACGGCATCCCGATACCCCAGCTCTCAAGGACTGCAGGGTGGACTTCACCGAAGATCCCGACCCTCACACCGTCGATGATGATCTCACCGGCTCTTCCTTCGATGAATCTCGGATCCTGGACTTCACGCAGGCTGTACGCTCTATTCAGATAGAACAGCAGTGCTGCAAGCTCGCTGTTGATCTCATTGAACCCGATGGCACTGTCTGATGAGAAGAACCCGAGGGCGTTCCGTGTCACGGTCCCGGAGTTGTCGGAAGGTTCGAGGAACGCGACCTTCCCCACTTCGAAGATACGATGAGGATACACGGCATTACCTGAGACACTCTCAGAATTCAGCAGAGAAGGCATGATCGATGCCCGCACATACTCATAGTTCTCAGTCATGGGGTTGGCTATCTGGATATATTCAGCACCGTCAACGTGCATCTTCTCGATATAGTCCTTTCGTGAACCGAGATAGTTATACATCATCTCCTGGAACCCCAGGCCGATCATGATATCTTTCACCTTACGGGCGAACAGCTCTGCAGAGGTCAGCCGGCCTACCGTATAATCACGGGGCATGACCGGTTCGAACCGGCCGAGGCCGTGTCCGATCATGACATCCTCGACGACGTCCACCGGATGGAGGAAGTCATTACGGTATTCGGGGATCGTCACAAAGAGCTTCTGCTCATCAGCGATCGCATAGATCCCCATCCGCCTGAGTGCTTCAAGCGACTGATCAGCACTCAACTCCTCTCCGAGCAGGCTGTTGACGTAGGAGAGATCAGCACTGACGGGCTCCTGAAAATAATAGGGGCAGACGATCTCCCTGCCGAACTCGGTCTCATATGGATAGACCACCTTCACAGGGAGGATGGTGAACCCCTGGTCGGCAAGGTCACAGGATACGATCGATGCAGCAAGGATCAGGTCCTTGAGCACCGTCCCGGTGAGTTCGATGAACAGCTGCTCATCTCCGATCTGTACCGCACCGATCTCAGCACTGTTGATGACCGGTGGAAAACTCAGTACCTGGCCGTTCGCATCCTGCAGAAAGGGGAATCGTGGAAGATCGGCTACGATATGGCCGAACTCCTGTCCCTTGGGATGGTCCTTGAGAATCTGCCTGAGTGTCATGGGCAGGTCCATCTGCAGCGGGATGAACGAGGTCGTATCGGGATCGACAGCAGCATACTGCACAGGATAGGTGATCAGGTCACTGCGGTAGACCCCCATCGCTATCGATCTTCTCTTCCTGCCGAAGTTCCAGCAGAGTTTCTCCTGGGTCTGGATCAGATCCTTGAGAGACGCCTCATCGACCGCTTTACCGCTCACAGCGAATGCGACGATGTACGGTCTGATCCCCGTGGTGCTCTGGTCGACTTCCACCACCCGATCTTCACACTCGAACTGTTCGAGGTCTGTGGAGAAGAAGTCGTAGAAGGGGGCCTGCGCTCCCTGATTCACACGCAGCTGCCGTGCAAGGCCGGCTGCTGACCACAGGTCAGGTCGGTTCGTGTCATTGAGTTCGATCTTCAGGATCCCCTGCTCATCGTCCCGTCCGTCAAGCTCAGCTTTCGCAGCAGGAAGGATCTCTTCAAGCTGATCATCAGTATAGGTGTCTCCCAGCAGTTCGAAGAATCTGCCGGTATGTACTTCAATCTTAGGCATGCTATTTCCCTCTCCTCGTTCGAACACTTTCAATGTCGGGGGTGAACAGTTCCCGAAGATCATTGAGTCCCAGATGCATGAGTGCCATGCGATCTATTCCCAGTCCCCATGCGAGCACTGGCACATCGATCCCCATCGCCTTGGTCACTTCCGGCCGGAAGATCCCGCTTCCGCCAAGCTCGAACCAGCCAAGGATCGGATGCTTGATATGCACCTCGATCGACGGTTCGGTAAAGGGGAAGTACCCCGGAACATATTTGACCTCTTCAGCACCTGCCACCTCTTCGGCGAACATCTTCAGCAGTCCCAGGAGTGTCTTCAGATTCACATCTTCTCCCAGTACGATACCCTCGGTCTGATAGAAATCAGCACCATGGGTGGCATCCACCTGATCATACCTGAAGCATCGTGCGACCCCGAAGTATTTCCCGGGGATCTTCGCCTTCGGGAGGGTCTTGGCAGAGAGCACAGTCCCCTGGCTTCTCATGACCTGCCTTCGGGTGAACTCATGGTCGAACTCATATCCCCAGCCGCGGCTGCCGGTCGTCCATCCATTCTCATGGACGGCCGCCACCTGATCGAGGTACGGCTGTTCGATCTCTCGTGCATGCGATGCATTGTTCACATAATAGACATCATGGATATCTCTTGCGCTGTGGAACTGGGGCATGAACAGGGCGTCCCCGTTCCAGAACTCCGTCTCGACCAGCGGTCCATCGAACTCTTCGAAACCCAGCGTGGTCAGCTTGTCCTTCACCCACTGCAGGTACTCCCCGTAGGGTTCCTCCGTCCGAGCAGCACCCTGCCCGGAGGGGATGCGACCGAGTAGCTTCTGAACGATTTATCCTTCCAGCTGCCGCCGGCAAGCATGGCAGGGGTCAGCGCACCGAGCTCATCACCGGTGACCCCGGCAGCCTCGAGCTGACCCTGTACAGCTGCTCCCGCCGCTGTGAGGGCATAGACCACCTCTTCACGTTCAACGATCTTGAACGGGACCATCGATGCCCCTCGCTTCTTGCTGATCGACCCGATGACCCGCTGCTCATCCTCATCGAGGTCTGTCTCACACAGCGAATGCTCTTGTGCCCGAAGGATCAGCTGCTTGATCACCTGATAGGTATCAGGAAGCGCATCACTCTTGAGTATCGCCTTCTTCTGCTCATCCATGCCGAACACTCCGGCTTTTGAGAGCTCACCGAAGGCTGATCCGATGTCCCGCTGCTCAAGATTCAGCGCTTTGGCCATCTCAGGCAGTGAGTGCGCCACATGCTCTTTGAGCAGATTGAACATCCGTTCACCGGGCAGCCCCACTTCAGCCTGCATATGTCCGAGCTCTGTGAGCTCGTAATAGACTCTGGTCTCTCTTCTGGTCTCTTCGAGCAGCCCCTTGCCCATCAGCCAGCTGAAAGCCTGGTTGCACTGCCCGAGCTTGTAGTCAAGTTCATCGATCATGCGTTCTGCCGTGATCTGCTCGCCCCTGGTCACATGTCTGAGTATGCGAATCTCCAGCGGATGAAGACTCTTCACATCAATATCCATTTATACTGTATCTCCTGTTTGAGGTATGTACACGATTGTCCGACTATTCTATAGATTCGTGTAAAAATATTAAAGTCCTTTCATAGAGGTAGTAAGCAATTATTCAGCTTGATCACCAAAGGGACTGATCGGTGAACCTGTGAAACATGAGACAAACTGCCGTCATGCAGCCTCATGACTCTATATTTATATCATAAAAAAGGTTATACTCATATGATCTATTATGATCATCAGCTGTGAACAGGCATTCAGACCTCATCACAGCTATCCATATGACACAAGGAGGGTTATTCATGGAACAAGGACATGCTGATTTTTCCCATAGAGTGATCAGCCTGATCAAGCTGATCCCCGAGGGCACCGTAGCCACCTACGGCCAGATCGCAGCGCAGGCAGGAGCCCCGAGAGGTGCCAGACAGGTCGTACGGATCCTGCACTCCTGCTCACATACCAAGGACCTTCCCTGGCACCGGGTCATCAACCGTCAGGGTATGATCTCCCTGCCGCATGGCGAAGGGTTCGAAGAACAGTTCTCGATGCTCAACTCAGAGGGCGTCATGGTCGAACAGAACGGCCATGTCAGTCTTGCCATCTATCAGTTCTCATTCAGGGATGTGATGACGCTCTCCGGTAATGTCTTTGTGGAAAATACATAACAGCTGCCCCATCCCTGTTGTAGCATTGTTACACAATGCAACACTATCCACATTTTTCATGATTATCTCACACAATCCCCTTCTTTGTGTTGCACAACAACAACAGAATCGGTATAACAGCTGTATACATATCGCAGTATCTTCACAGGAAGTACACGATAAAAGAGAATTCAAGAGGTTTGCATTTGGACCGCTCGAACTCACAGAGAGACAGCTTATCGACGTGTTGGATGATTCCCCGTACCATATGGGGTGAACTGCATGCGAATACACACCATACCGTGTATCGATACATGCAGCAATACAATGCGCCTGCATGATGATACTGAAGACCCCGGATACCATTCCGGGGTCTTTTTGTTTCCTCATGACTGCTGAGATCCCCTGCAGAGCGAGATGGTACCCGACGGACCAGTATAAAGGGAGACCTGCATGTCACACACACGTAATCCCCGATTCGATCTGAAAGAGCTGCATGATGGTCAGATCAAAGAGCTCCTGAACAGTCATCAGATCGGTTTGACAGTCGCTGAAGCCAGGAAGCTGCAGTTTGAGATCCTGGGTAGAGCACCGACGCTGACCGAACTGATCCTGTTCGGTATCGAAGGATCAGAGCACTGCTCCTACAAGAGCAGCAGACCGTATCTGAAGCTCTTCACTACCGAAGGACCTGATGTGATCCTCGGTGCGAAGGAGGATGCCGGAGTCATACGGGTCGCAACAGACCAGCAGGGAACAGGCTATGCCATCGTCATGAGCCATGAGTCACATAACCATCCCAGTCAGCTGGTCCCGTATGAGGGAGCTGCCACAGGGGTCGGAGGTAATGTCAGAGATGTCTGCTGCATGGGTGCACAGGTCATCGCACAGGCCGACGACCTGCGCTTCGGCTCCGTCGATATCCCGAAAAACAAATGGATCTATGAGGGAGTGGTATCGGGGATCGCAGGATACGGGAATCCCATCGGAGTACCGAGCATCGCAGGAGGGCTTCAGTTCGACAAAGGCTATGATGACAACTGTCTGGTCACCGTCGTCTCCCTCGGGGTGGTGGCAGAGGACGCCATCATCCACTCCTATGCACCGAAGCATGCGGCCGGACACGATCTGATCCTCGTCGGCAAGCCGACTGACAACAGCGGGTTCGGTGGAGCCAGTTTCGCCAGCTTCGAGCTCGAAGCGGACAAACAGGAACAGAACAAGGGAGCGGTACAGGAACCGAACGCCTTTCTAGGCCGTCATATGATCAAAGCCTCCAACGAGCTGTTCAAACGGCTCAAAGCCATCGATGCCATCGATCGCGTAGGCTTCAAGGACCTCGGAGCCGGAGGGATCGCCTGTGCCAGTGTCGAGCTGGTGGAAGCCTCCGGGTACGGGGCTGTGGTACAGGTAGAGGACATCCATACCGCAGAAGGGGAGTTCCCCCCCCACGTGATCCTCTGTGCAGAGACACAGGAGCGCTACATGTGGGTATCACCTCCTGATCTGACGCCGATGATCCTCGAGCACTACAATACCGAATATGCCCTTCCTCAGATCTCCAAAGGCGCTGCTGCAAGAGTCATCGGCAAGGTCACTGATGCAGAAGACTATATCGTCACCTATCGGGGGGAAGAACTCGTGCACGCCCCTGCCGCTGAAGTGACCAGAGGGTTCCTCTACGACCGGGAAGTCGGAGAGCTGCCGGAACCGATCGCATCGACCGTGTTCGAGGAACCCGAAGATCTGAATGAGATCCTCAGGCGACTGCTCGGACATGAGAACATCGCATCACGGCATCCGCTGTATGAACAGTATGACAAGCAGGTGCAGGGCCGCACAGCCCTCGAGGCAGGGGCAGGTGATGCAGGAGTGATCACTCCCTTCAACGACATGACCTACCCCGAAGAACTCAGGAAGATCGCTGTCACCCTCACCACCGACCAGAACCCCAGACAGAATGCCATCGACCCCTATCAGGGAGCGGTGAATGCAGTCGTGGAGGCCTTCTGCAATACCACTGCCGTCGGAGCCCGGGCGATCGCCCTCTCTGACTGCCTGTGCTACGGGAATCCGGAAAAACCTGAACAGATGAGACTCTTCGTTGAAGGCTGCAAAGGTGTAGCAGATGCATCTGATACACTGGGAATCCCGGTGATCGCAGGGAACGTATCACTCTATAATGAGTCAGGCAACGGTTCGATCCCGCCCAGTCCGATGATAGCCGTACTCGGCAGGCTCGATGACGTGGACCACACGATCGAGCGGGATCTGCACGAGGCAGGGCTGGAACTGCTGCTCGTAGGCGACAGGGAAGCTGCCTGCGGAGGTTCGGTCTATCTGGAACTGCTCGATGAGCGGTCATCAGAGATCCCCGCACCGGATCTTCAGAAGCTGATGAAGATCTCAGAGGCGATCCGCACCTGTGCACAGCAGGATCTGATCACCGCCTGTCATGACATCTCCGAAGGCGGGATCGCCGTGGCCCTGAGTGAGATGACCTTCTCACATCAGGTCGGTATCGAGGCTGTGATACCTGATGATACCCCGCTGCGAGATGACCTCTGGCTCTTCGGTGAATCCTTCGGGTTCATCATCGCCGTGAACGGAGCACAGGCAGCTGCCTGTAGAACCGTCTTCACCGCAGCCGGTATCGACCCCGTCAGTCTGGGTCATACCACCGATCTGGACCAGATCAGCATAGGATCACGTATCCAGCTGACCGTGACCGAAGCAACACAGCTATGGACTCAGGGATTGAGAAGGAGATTATCATGAGTATCAGTTATAAAGCAGCGGGTGTCGACATCGACGCCGGGAACCTGACCGTCGAGCGGATCAAGGAGAGTGCCCTGTCGACCTTCACCCCGGCCGTCCTGACAGGCTTGGGCAGTTTCGGCTCCTTCTATGATCTCTCAGAGCTGCTCACAGCCTACACTCACCCGGTCATGATGCAGAGCATCGACGGGGTGGGTACGAAGATCATGCTGGCGAAGATGGCCGGAGACTACTCTACCATCGGCAGAGACCTCCTGAGCGCCTGCTGCAACGACATCATCGTCCACGGTGCGAATCCTGTCACCTTTCTCGACTATATCGCGAATGACCGGCTGGAACCTGAGGTGGTCGCAGAGATGGTCGCCGGCATGGCTGCCGGCTGCCGGGAGGCGGGAGTCTCTCTGGTAGGCGGGGAGACAGCAGAGATGCCCGGGACCTATCGTGACGGAGAACATGATCTGGTCGGTATCGTGACCGGCTTCGTCGAGAAGGACCGGATCATCAACGGCAGCGACGTGATCGCATCTGATGTGATCTTCGGGATCCCCTCGAGCGGGCTGCACACCAACGGCTACTCCCTTGCACGAAAAGTCCTCTTCGAACATGCTGGACTGTCCATCGATGACAGCCTGCCCGAAGTCTACGGAGACAGGAGCGGAAGGACCATCGGGGCACTGCTGCTTGAACCGCATACCAACTATGCCGGGGCGGTCCGGGACCTGCTCGCCTCAGGACTGCAGGTGAAGAGCATGTCTCACATCACAGGAGGGGGTCTGATCGAGAATGTCCCGAGGACACTCCCTGAACACCTCTCAGCGGTCATCGATCCCGAATCCTGGGACATCCCCCCCATCTTCTCCTATATCGCAGACCTCGGAGAGATCCCGCCGCTTGAGATGTTCCACGCGTTCAACATGGGGATCGGGTACACGATCGTCGTCCCGCAGGAACAGGCGCAGCAGGCGCGATCGGTGATCACGACCTGCTTCGGACAGCAGGCTGTGAGACTCGGGGTGATAGCACCCGGAGACGGCAGGACCGTGATCACCGGTATCACCGGGGCAGGAGGTGCAGCATGATCATCGGCGTCATTCAATTTCCGGGAACCAACTGTGAACGGGAGACCTCAGAAGCCATCAGACGGGCCGGGATGCAGCCGGTCTCTCATCGATGGAACATGTCGATACAGCGCCTCAGTTCCTATGACGGGTTCGTGATCGCCGGGGGCTTCTCGTATGAGGACCGAAGCAGGTCAGGGATCATCGCCGCTCAGGACCCGATCATGGATGCGATCAAGATCGAGAGTGAGAAAGGGAAACCGGTCCTGGGGATCTGCAACGGAGCACAGATCCTGGTGGAGTCGGGAATGGTTCCGGGGATCGAGGGCTACCTGCCCGGTGCGGCACTGACGACGAACAGACGAGTCGAACAGGGAACCCTGCTCGGCACCGGTTTCTATAATGCATGGATCACCATCTGCTTCGACGGTGCCCCCCCGGGGTGTGCCTTCACGTCTGCCATGCAGGAGGGGACGTGCCTGAGGATCCCGGCAGCACATGCTGAAGGGCGATTCCTCTTCTCCGACGATCTCCGCGACGAGATGCTCAAACGGAATATGATCCTCTTCTCCTATACCGACGAACAGGGCAGCAAAGACCCCGACTTCCCGGTAAACCCCAACGGATCGCTGTGCAACACTGCCGCGATCTGCAATGCATCCGGTACGGTCATGGCGATGATGCCCCATCCTGAGAGGACCCCTGCAGGAGATGCGATCTTCACCTCCATGAGGCAGTACATCGAACGGTGCGAAGCACGACCTGCTGAACCTGTCACCCTGCTCTCCAGTGACTACTATGCTCCCCGGGAACCACTGCAGCACTACAGAGCCCCCTCTGATGCACACGAACTGGTCATAGACCTGATCATCACCGACAATGAAGCCGTATCGGTGGAGAATGCACTGAGGCAGAGAGGGATCGGGGTGTCTGTCAGCAGAAGGACCCACTGGGAGATCTCGATGGATCCCGCCCATACCTCACAGACCATGGAACGTATCATTGCAAGCGGAGAACTCTTCAACAGCAACAAGGAGTTCATCACCACGACAGCGGCCCCCGTGGGATCACGGTCACTGCTCGTTCGAGAACGGGATGACAGTATCGGGGAACACGCCGTAGATGCACTCACGAACTGGTTCGGGATCGATTCCATCACATCGATTCGCCACGGGGTCATCTGGACGATCACTCCAGATGACATGAGCACAGCCGACGAAGTCTATGCACTGGTGGAGCAGACCCATCTGCTCTCCAGTCCCATAGCCCACAGGAGTATGATCTATGAAGCCTGATGAGATCCGTTATAAGCAGATCATCGCAGACCATCTTGAGAGCTGCCTGACCGAGACCGACCTTGACCTGCCGGGAAAGAAACGGGGCAAGGTCCGCGACAGCTATACCCTTGATGACCGTATGGTCTTCGTCACCACTGACCGGCAGAGTGCCTTTGACCGTATCCTCGCCTCAGTCCCATTCAAAGGTCAGGTCCTGAACCTGACCAGTGCCTGGTGGTTCGACAAGACCCGTCATATCGTGCCGAATCACAAACTGGCCGTCCCTGACCCGAACACGACCATCGGCACCCGATGTACTGTGTTCCCCATCGAGTTCGTCGTACGAGGCTACATCACCGGGACGACCGACACCTCCCTGTGGACACAGTACCGCAGTGGGGTTCGCAGCTACTGCGGTATCGACTTCCCCGAGGGCTGGTGAAGAACCAGCAGCTCCCCGAACCGGTGATCACCCCCACCACCAAGGCTGATGATCATGACCGGCCCATCTCTCCGAAGGAGATCATCGAAGAGGGGTGGATGAGCAGGGAGGACTGGGAGACAGCCAGTGAGTATGCCATGGAACTCTTCGCCTTCGGTCAGAAGACCGCAGAGGAACATGGACTGATCCTTGTCGATACCAAGTATGAGATGGGCAGGGCTGCTGATGGCAGGATCCTGCTGATCGACGAGATCCATACCCCGGACTCCAGCCGGTACTGGCTCAAAGACTCCTTCAGCAGACGCCTGCAGGAAGGCCTTGAACCGGAGAACATCGACAAGGAGTTCCTGCGACTCTGGTTCAGAGAGCACTGCGATCCCTACCATGATGCAGTACTCCCGAAAGCACCGGATGAGCTGGTGATCGAACTCTCCTACCGCTATATCATGCTCTATGAGCTGATCACCGGGCAGAAGTTCGTCTTCCCTGAAGGACCCGGGATCGATCCCGCACAGCGCCTGGCAGAGAACCTCGCGAACCTGCGGGGTCGGGATGTCGAATAACACGAAACACAAGGAGTACAGAGGTATGAAGAAGATCGTGATCATCATGGGATCGGATTCAGACAGACCGCATGCAGACAGGATCATCGATGGTCTGCAGCGGGCTGAGGGCTATGACAAATCAAGCTATGCGATCGATGTCTATACGGCATCGGCCCATAAGGAACCCCTGAAAGTCATGGGTATCCTCGATGCGCACAAAGACGAGAAAGCCCTGGTCTATATCACCATAGCAGGACGGTCCAACGCCCTCTCCGGGTTCTGCGCAGCGAACTGCACTGCCCCGGTGATCGCCTGCCCGCCCTTCGCAGACAAGGTAGATATGATGGTGAACATCCACTCGACCCTGCAGATGCCGAGCAGGACTCCTGTGATGGCGGTACTCGACCCCGGCAATGCGGCGCTTGCGGTCATGAGGATCCTTGCCCTCTCAGAAAGGAGCCTCTAGCCCATGTGCGGCATCGTCGGCATCATTGCAACGCGCCCGGTGGTAACCGATATCTACGACAGTCTCGTTCAGCTTCAGCACCGTGGGCAGGATGCTGCAGGGATCATCACCTGCAATGATGGACTGCATATCAAGAAGGGGACCGGTCTGGTCCGTGATATCTTCCAGGCACGACACATGGAACGGCTTCAGGGGCATATGGGGATAGGCCATACCCGCTATCCGACAAGCGGGGGCAAGAGCGGGGATGAGGTCCAGCCCTTCTGGACCAGTGTCCCCAACGGGATAGCCTTTGCCCATAACGGCAATATCGTAAACTATCTCCAGCTCCGTGATGAGGTGATCACCAAGCGGAAGCGCTACCTCAATACCTACAGCGACTCCGAGATGCTCATGCAGCTCTTTGCCGATGTACTCCAGCGCTGTATCGGACACAATCCCACCCACCTGATCTCGGACTCCACCTTCTTTGACGGGCTGTGCATCGCCGCTTCAGAGCTCTTCTCCCTGATCAAGGGGTCGGTCTCCGCAGTCAGTATCATCAAGGGACGGGGGCTCATAGCCTTTCGTGATCCGCACGGTATCAGACCTCTGGTCATGGGTGAACGGACGTCCTCTGATGGGAAGAAGGAGTATATCTTCGCCTCGGAAGACACGATGTTCTACATGCTCGGCTACACCCTCATCCGAGATGTTGCCCCGGGAGAACTCATCTATGTGACCGAAGCCGGGGAGCTCTTCTCGAAGATCGTGCAGCACAGGGCCTTCACCCCCTGTATCTTCGAATATGTCTACTTCGCACGTCCCGATACCATGATGAACAACATCAACATCTACCGTTCACGACTGCGCATGGGAGAGAACCTCGGGCATCTGTGGCAGGAACGCTACGGGGAACTGCGCCCGGACGTGATCATCCCCGCCCCTTCTACAGCAAACACCATGGCTCTTTCGATGGCCCGGGTCCTGGGAGTGAACTACTCCGAAGGACTCTATAAGAACACCTTCATCGGCAGGACCTTCATCATGGCTGATCAGAAACAGCGCAGGCAGTCAGTCCGGTACAAACTCGTACCCCAGTTGCTGGAGATCAAAGGCAAAGATGTCATGATCGTAGATGACAGCATCGTGCGGGGGACCACCAGCAAGGAGATCGTCAAGATGGTGAAGGAGTTCGGGGCAAAGAAGGTCTACTTCGTCTCAGCCTGCCCGCCGGTCTGTAAGCCCTGCTACTACGGGGTCGACATCCCCACCCATGAGGAACTGATCGCATCATCCAAGACAGAAGAGGAGATCAGAGCATACCTGGAAGCAGATATCCTGCTCTATCAGCAGCTCGAAGGTCTTGAGGAAGCCGTCACCAGAAAGGGTGACCACCACATAGACACCCCCTGTACCGCATGTCTTGGAGGGACCTACATCCACGAACAGGAGGGACAGTGATGATGAGAATAGCCGTGATCGGATCGGGAGCAAGGGAGCATATCCTTACATATGCCCTCTATCATGCTCCTGAACCGACGACCCTCTTCGCGTTCGGGACCACAGCGAACCCCGGGATCATGCAGCTGTGCAGTGACTACCGCATCGGGGATATCACCGATGCTGCTGCGGTCTGCTCACAGCTGACTGCATGGGAGATCGACCTGACGGTCATCGGACCTGAGGCACCCCTGAGCACCGGGACCGCAGATGCCCTGCGTGCTGCGGGGGTCTCTGTATTCGGCCCGGACAGGGCACTGGCCCGTATCGAGACCAGCAAGTCCTATACCAGAGAGCTGCTTGAAAAGACAGTACCGCAGGCAAGTCCCTATTACCGGGTCGTCCGCAGTATCGGCGAGGCGGAGAGGGCATTGGCACACCTCGGTGAGCTCTACGTGATCAAAGCCGATGGACTGTGCGGAGGGAAAGGGGTGAAAGTCTCGCAGGAGCACCTGCACTCCCATGAAGAGGCCCTGGAGTTCATCGGAGAACTGCTCGCGCAGGACAGTCAGTGTGTGATCGAGGAGAAACTCATCGGGGAGGAGTTCTCCCTGATGACCATCACCGACGGGTCCACCTGCATACACCTGCCGGTCGTCCAGGATCATAAGCGTGCCTATCCCGGTGATACCGGACCGAACACCGGCGGGATGGGAAGCTACTCCGATGCCGACCATTCGCTTCCCTTCCTCACCCCCAATGATATCCTCACAGCCAGAGCGCTCAATGAACAGGTGATCGAAGCACTTGAGCAGGACAACGGGAGCCCCTACCGGGGCGTACTCTACGGCGGCTTCATGGCAGTGTCAGAGGGGGTAAAGATCATAGAGTACAATGCCCGTTTCGGTGACCCGGAGGTCATGAACCTGATCAGTGTGATCGATGCGGATTTCCCACAGCTCTTCTTAGCAGCCGCTCAGGGGACCCTGCACGATCAGCAGATCACGCTGCGCCCCCTGGCCTCGGTCTGCAAGTATGCGGTACCGCAGGGCTACCCGGAAGCTCCTGTCAAAGGTGCTGAGATCGATATCAGCGGTATCGATGAGCCCTGCAGCATCTATCTCGGTTCTGTCGACCTCATCGACGGTGTTCTGGTGACCGGTGGCTCGAGGACCGCTGCCTGCGTGGCTCTGGGGAAGACCATCGAAGAGGCGGAGAGGAGAGCAGAGACCGCGGTCATGCAGATCCGCGGGAAACTCTTTCACAGGTCGGACATCGGTACCTCGGCACTGATCGACAAGCGGACAGCCCATATGAGAGAGATCAGATCATGAGCACATCGAAGATCAGACTGGGGATCCTGGGATCGACCCGAGGAACCGATATGCAGGCTATCATCGATGCGATCGAAGCAGAGAGACTCACTGCAGAGATCGAGGTGGTCATCTCAGACAGGAAGCACGCAGGGATCCTTGATCGGGCACGGGAGCACGGCCTGCAGGCAGTATACCTGCCTGCGATCAAGGCGGGCAGAAGAGTCGAACGAACGGTCTATGATGCACAGGTGAGTACGGTACTCCGCGAGCACCAGGTGGACATGGTACTGCTCATCGGGTACATGAGGATCGTCTCACCGGAACTCTGCAGCAGCTGGGAAGGGAGGCTGGTGAACGTACATCCCTCGTTACTCCCGGATTTCGCAGGAGGTATGGACAGTGATGTCCATGCTGCGGTGATCGCTTCAGGACGGACCGAGACCGGATGCACCGTGCATCTGGTGACCGAAGAGGTAGATGGAGGTCCCATCCTGCTGCAGAAGCGCTGTGCAGTCCTTCCCGATGATGATCCGCAGTCGTTGAAACAGCGGGTCCAGCATCTTGAGGGTGAAGCGCTCATCGAGGTGATTGCACGTTTTGTCCCGTCATATTAGTATAGTACAGAGAAAGGGGAAGTAAGTTATGATGAATACAGCACCGACTACCGTAAAAAGAGCATTGCTCTCAGTCTCAGATAAGACAGGGATCGTCGAGTTCGCACAGCGGCTGCACCGCTGCGGTGTGGAACTGATCTCCACCGGAGGGACTCAGCGACTGATCAAAGAAGCCGGGATACCGGTACAGGAGGTCTCAGAGATCACAGGGTTCCCGGAGATGATGGACGGGAGGGTGAAGACCCTGCATCCACTGGTACACGGTGGGATCCTCGGTCTGCGGGATGTACATGCAGAGGCAGCAGCTGCCCATCATATCCCCTGGATCGATCTGGTGGTCTGCAACCTCTATCCCTTCGAGACCACCATCAACACACCGGGTGTCGCACTCGATCAGGCGATCGAACAGATCGACATCGGAGGGCCTACCATGATCCGGTCGGCTGCGAAGAATCTCGGATGGGTCAGTGTAGTGGTGAATCCACAGGACTATGAGATCGTAGCCCGGGGACTCGAAGAGAACGGCAGCATCACCTATGAGACCAGAGAGCGCTTGTGTGCTGCAGCCTTCAGACATACGGCACAGTACGATGCCTGATCCAGGCATACCTCACCCGGGAGCCGTTCCCTCAGGAGATCACCCTCACCTATCGCAAGTTCAGTGACCTGCGCTACGGGGAGAATCCCCATCAGAGAGCTGCCGCCTATACGTCAGTGCTTCCCCCCGACCTGAAAGATGACATGTCGATCCTCGAGGCGGAGATCCTCGGAGGCAAGGAACTCTCCTACAATAACATCAATGATGCGACAGGGACCATACAGACCCTGAGGGAGTTCTCAGATCCCGCATGTGTGGTCGTGAAGCATGCGAATCCCTGCGGAGCAGCATCGGGAGATGATATCTTCAAGGTCACACAGGATGCCTTCAACGCCGACAGGCTCTCAGCCTTCGGAGGCCTGGTAGCCATCAACAGACCCTGTACCGTGGAGATCGCGCAGTTCTTCAGCAAGATCTTCTTCGAGATCTTCATGGCCCCCGATTACGAGCCCGAAGCACTGGCGATCCTGAAGAAGAAGAAGAATCTGAGGATCCTCCGTCTCAAGGACATCAAACCGCTCAATCAGGTGCCGATGCAGAAGTTCGTAGACGGCGGTCTGCTGGTGCAGGATCGGGACTGCTCAGTCATAGAGGCCTCTGATCTCACGGTAGTGACCAAGAGGATCCCAACCGAAGCAGAGACCGAGGATATGCTCTTTGGCTGGAAGGTCCTCAAGCATGTGAAATCGAATGGTATCCTGATCGCAAAAGATACGACCACTCTGGGGATAGGACCCGGTCAGGTCTCACGTGTGGATGCCGTACAGATCGCACTGAACAAGAGCTCATCCCCGAAGGGCGATCCTCGCATCAGATGCATTCTTCCCCTTCAGAGACAGTATCGACTCTCTCGCCGGCAGCGGCATCAAGGCGATCATCCAGCCCGGCGGTTCCATACGAGATGATGAAGTCATAGCAGCATGTGATGAGCACGGGATCGCGATGGTCTTCACCGGAATCCGCTGTTTCAATCACGGCTAGAGTACACCAGGCCCTGCCTTCCGGTGATGATCCATCTCAGGAAGGCAGGGCACCGGTGCCGTACTGACGCTCACCCATTCCGATGTAAGCGGTCTAACCGATGCTCAAGTATGAACCCGACATCTGACATGAGCACCAGTGTCTCTCATAGGCGATCAGTCAAAATCACCACAGACCGTCATCTCACCTGAGAGATCCCAGGCACGAACTCACCGACGGACCCCCTGATCGGACTGCTCGACAGCTCACTGGATGCTGCTCTGCAAGCAGCCTCCAGACCCTCGGGGCTGCTTCTCCGGGGTCTCCTTTGAAGCACTTCCGTCCCTCGTTTGCACACCTCACACATTCATGGTATACTAGTATCCTTGCCTCACAGAACGTTTGTGAGATGATATATGTTGATTAACACACATGTACAACTTTGTTAGAGACACAATATAAAGAACGCACTCATTGAAGGGAGAGTTATCTATGCGCTATGACTCAAAAGAACGTATTATAGATGCCCTTATCGCTGAAAACCCTGTGATAGTATCTATACTTAGTGATAAGAGCATAAATAACGAGCAGATGATTCAACAGATCAGAGATGCTGTGCTTCTTATGCTTCGGGAACACCCGAAGGCCTATGCCTACTACCGGGGAGAGGCGAAGGGTGAGAAATCCTTCTTCAAGCTCTCATGGCATGATCTTGCATGCATGAGAGTCCTGGATTATCTGGAGCACGAAGGAGAGGTCTTTGCAGACCAGAACCTCCGGGGGAAGCCGGTGAGTTCACGGCCGTTCACCCTGCTGCGAAAGGCCGTGCGTGACCGGAAGTTCCCGGCATCTGAGGATTTCTACGAAGACATGCTTCATCTGTTCCGGCAGCTCAACGGTCTTGAGCAGCAGACGATGCCGACAAGACAGCAGGTCTATGACTGGATGGGAAAGAACCCCTCTGGTCTGGATGTGCAGATCATCAAGCTCAGAGAAGAGCAGAAACAACGGATCATCACGCTGCTGATACAGAAACTCAGGACAGAGAGCCGTTCTGCTGCCTATACCCTCCCCGAACACTGCAGTGACGAAGAGGCTCATGCCTTGATCTCATCCTGGTGGCAGGACGATACGTTTCAGCTGATCCACGCCGTCCGTTCGGTAGCACGGCTGCAGAAGATGCTTGATGGATCCCTCTCGCAGCAGACCCTCAAGATCATGGAAGAGGCTGCTGAGAAAGGCATCCCCATCTTCGTCACCCCCTTCTTCCTCTCCCTGCTACTGGTCGATCCTCCCGAGGGGTACCGGCATGCAGATATCGCCATCCGCGACTACGTCCTCTACTCACAGGACCTCGTCGATGAGTTCGGAGAGATCTCAGCCTGGGAGAAGGAAGACATCGCCGTACCGGGTAAACCCAATGCCGCAGGATGGATCCTGCCCTCGAACAATATTCACCGCAGATACCCGAACGTGGCCATCTTCATCCCCTCTACCATGGGAAGAGCCTGCGGAGGGCTGTGCGCCTACTGTCAGAGGATGTATGATTTCCAGAAAGGCCGTTTCAACTTCGATCTGGAACATCTCAAACCCAGGGAACGATGGTCATCACAGCTCAAACGACTGATGAACTACTTCGAGAAAGACTCCCAGCTGCAGGACATCCTGATCACCGGAGGGGATGCGATGATGAGCTCGGTCGCATCGCTCAAAGAGATCCTTGATGCCATCTTTGCCATGGCAGTACGCAAACGGGCAGCGAACAGAGCCCGTGCCAACGGTGAGAAGTATGCAGAGATCGTACGGGTCCGTCTCGGGACGAAGATACCGGTGTACCTGCCCTCGCGGATCAGCACCGAGCGGGTTGCCGTACTGAAGGAGTTCAGAAAGAAGGCACAGAAAGTCGGGATCAAGCAGTTCGTCATCCAGACACACTTCTCCTCAGCGATGGAAGTCACTCCTGAAGCAGCAGCGGCGATCGGCAGACTGATCGAAGCGGGCTGGAGCATTCACAATCAGGAAGTCTTCACCGTCGCAGCCTCCCGGCGGGGACATACGGCGAGACTTCGCCAGGTGCTCAATCAGATCGGGGTCCTGCCCTACTACACCTTCACGGTGAAAGGATACCGGGAGAATCGTGAACTCTTCGCCAACAACTCACGATCTATTCAGGAGCAGGTCGAAGAGAAATCGATCGGACGGGTGGACCCGAAGTACTACAGCAGGATCAGAAGCTTCGCCAAGGACCCGACCAGTATGTATGAACATATCGAAGAGATCCGCTCTGCAGAGGAGATACCCTTCATCGCTACCGACCGCAACACGATCAATCTGCCGGGGTGGGCAAGAGCAACACCTACCGGACCATCGGTATCACCGAAGACGGGAGGAGGATCCTCTCCTTCGAACAGGATCACTCACGTCCGCACAGTCCCATCATACACACGATGGGAGAGGTCATCATCATCGAATCGAAGTCGGTAGCTGCCTATCTCAGGCAGATCGAAGAGATGGGAGAACACATCGAGGACTATCAGACCATCTGGGGGTATTCGGCAGGGTATATCGAATCACGCATCCCGATCTTCGAATACCCCGGCTACCCCTTCCGGATCACCGGGGAGTTCACCAACCTCTCACTGCCCAAGGAACATACCAGACACCACAACCGGCTCACCCGCGTGGAATACGTGGACAACGATGCAGCGATCAACGATGGCTTCTACTGATCATACCTTCGGCCTGTTGATCAGGTCATCTATGAGGAACTCCATCCGATTGACGACATTGACCTCACTCATCCCTGAGTCCATATCGAGAAAGAGCAGATTGAGCTCCGGGTAGAGCGTCCTGACCCGCTTCTCGACCCCTTTGGCGATCACATGGTTGGCAATACAGCCGAAGGGCTGCAGACAGACGATCGTATGCACGTTCTCCTGGGCAAAAGTCACGATATCACCGGAGAGCAGCCAGGTCTCACCGAACTGATTGACCAGATCGATCACGTCAGATGCCTTTCTCGCCATATCCTTGATGGAATGGAACGGGGTGAGCTCACCCCGGAACCCCTTCATGATCCCGTTCACATGGGAGAACATCCTGTCCATGTATCCTTCCGCCCGGGAGAGCAGATGGATGATAGCATGCTTGACCTCTTCGATATGGTTCGCCGCATTGTACTGCGTCGAGACCAGAGGTATCAGGAAGAAATCGATCAGAGGGGGGACCTCAGGCTGGATCCCCTTCTTGATCAGCCAGTCTGTGGTATAGAGATTCCCGAAGGGATTGAACTTCACATAGATCTCACCGACGATACCCACCTTCGGGACATCCTTGAGATCCCTCATCGGCAGGGCATTGAACTCCCGAACCGCCTGCTCGAGCAATTGATACATCTTCCGCTTAGCCCGGTGATCGATGATCCGCTTGCCCCTGTCGATAAACTTCTCCACCAGTCTCATGGCAGAGCCCTGCTCCACCTCCCTGACAGCGGCATAGTAGTAGAGTTTGGCAAGTACATCACCAAAGACCAGCCCATAGAGGGCAGTGAGGGTGAAGGGCAGTTTTCTGACCGTGAAACCGGGCTGCTCATTGAGCATCCTACTCGTCCTGTTCGTCGTTGAGACGGTGACGACCGGGATATCATCATAGCCGGCCCTCACCAGAGCACGCTTGAGCAGAGAGACATAGCTCGATGCCCTGCACTGCCCACCGGTCTGTGTCAGTCCGACAGCGACATTGTTCAAGTCATACCTGCCGCTGCGCAGCGCCTTGATCAGATCCCCGATCACGATCGTTGCAGGATAGCAGATATCATTATTGGAGTACCGCAGCCCGAGCTCTATACTCTCTCGATTCGCCATCGGCAGTACATCGATCCTGTACCCCTGATTCCTGAAGGCGGCAATGAGAAAGTCCGTATAGAACAGGGAGAACTGCGGTGCGATGACCGTACGCTTCTTATCCTTCTTCGTGAAGATCCTTGTGGTGATCCGTTCGATCTTCATCCCGATATAATCTACTTTCCTTCCCCGAATCGATTCCACCAGGGATCGCACCCGCAGGTTCACCGACCCGGGACTGGTCATCTCATCGATCTTGATCAGAGTAGGATTCTTCCCGTACTTGTTGAGGATCGACTTGATCTCATCCACGGTGATCGCATCCGGTCCGCATCCGAACGAGTTGAGCTGAATTACCTCCACATGCCTTTGATGCCCCGCCCAGTGAGCAGCATGATAGAGTCTGTTGGGAAATGACCACTGGGTGAGCACATGTATGTCACGAAGCTTCTGCTCAGGAGGCGGTGGTACCGAGTCTTCGGTTATGACGTCGAACCCCAGAGAGCAGATGATCTCAGGGATCTTCATGTTCACGAAGGGGTCGATATGATAAGGTCTGCCGAGCAGGAGCATGACACTCCTGCCTTCACGTTCAGCATCACGTACGATCGCTGCAGAACTCTCCTGCACAGCCGCACGCACCCTCATACGCTCTCTAATCGCTGCCCGGACCGCTTTCTCCACAGTCCTACGGGGGATACCGAACTGTGCGAAATACTCGACACTGCGTGCGATGAGCAGTCTCTTCTTGTTGAAGCTGAACGATGGGTTGTCAAACGGTATACCGTAGGTCCCCAGGGGGTCTATGGACGACTCTATGACCTGCGGATACCCGGTGACGACCGGGCAGTTGTACTTGTTCAGGGCATTGGAATACTCATCATCATTGAACCGTATCTTGGGATAGAAGATACGGTCTACCTGCTTCTCTGCAAGATTGATGATGTGTCCGTTGGTGATCTTCGCAGGGAAGCAGATATTCTCAGACATCACCGAACTGTAACCCTTCTCTGCGAGATCCTGTGTCGAAGGATCTGAGAGTACCACTTCGAAACCGCAGGAGACGAAGAGGGTGTTCCAGAAGGGAAAATCCTCCCACATGTTCAGGACCCTCGGGATACCGATACGCATCAGGGGCTCCCGCCCCTCAGGCTTATTCGGACGGTTCAGGATCAGTTCCCGTTTGACAGCAGTCAGATTCACCCCGGTCCTCGATCCTTTTGCCTGATTGGTGAAGATACGCTCACACTTGTTCCCGGTATAGAACTTCGTACGTACACCTTCCTGCTCAAGGCGGTCGGTATAGCTGAGCATCATCACCTCACAGGCATTCTCACAACCGTGACAGGTGATCAGCCGCTTGGAATAGGCAGCTGCATCTTCGAGATGCTCCCATCCGATGAACGAGGATGACCCTGTAAGCTGCTGCTGGTAGTCATCCCTTGAGAGCAGAGCAGCTCCCCACGCCCCCATCAACTCCGATCGGTCGGGTCTGATCACCTCCCGCTCAGTGATCAGCTCCATGGCACGCAGGATAGCGGGATTCCTGAAGGTGCCCCCCTGGACTACGATATGGTCACCGAGGACCCCGGGATCAGAGATCTTGAGCACCTTGTTCAGACAGTTCTTGATCACTGAATAGGCAAGTCCTGCCGAGATGTCTGCAAGCTCTCCCCCCTCACGGAGCACCTGCTTCACTTTGGAGTTCATGAAGACCGTACAGCGTGAACCGAGATCATAGGGATGTTCGGAAAAACATGCCAGCCGGGAGAATTCCTGGACAGAGGTACCCATGGACTGTGCGAAGGTCTCGATGAACGAACCGGAACCTGAGGAACAGGATTCATTGAGCTCCATGTTCTCGATCACCCGATCCCGTACGAAGATCGCCTTCATATCCTGTCCGCCGATGTCCATGATGAACGAGACATCAGGCTCGAAGGACTGAGCCCCCCGGTAATGGGCGATGGTCTCGACATAGCTGTGATCGAGGGTAAAGGCGAACTTGATCAGATCCTCCCCATACCCTGTCGAAGCCGTCCGGGCTATGGTGATCTCAGCCCCGGAGGCTCTGATCGCAGAGAGGAGGGCATTCAACCCCTTGAGGACTGCCTCTACAGGATTCCCCCTGTTGGCCGAGTAATAGGTGAAGGCAAGCCTCCCATCCTCATCGATCAGCACGACCTTGGTGGTCGTGGAGCCTGAATCGATACCGAGGAATGCCGACTTGCCGTCAAGTTCTGTGAGCTCGACAGTCTTCATCGTATACCGCTCGAATCGCTTCTGCCACTGCGTGAACTCCTGTGCATCGGCAAAGAGCCGAGGCAGGGTGGCAGCTGAAGCGAGCTTGATCTTCTGTGACTCTTCGATCCTGTGCCGCAGATCTGCAGCGGTATGAGAGACACCCTGGACCAGGGCTCTCAGGGCAGCACCTGCAGCGGGGATGAACTCAGGGGTAAGCCGCTCATCGATCAGCTGCGGGTCTATGACCTGGTCTTCCTGCAGATGGACGACCTCCAGGAAGGTCCTCTTCAGCATCGGCTGGAAGGTGAACGGACCGCCTGCGAAGAGGATCTTCTCCCTGATCTCCATACCGCGAGCGAGGGCACTGACCAGCTGGAAGGAGACCGCACGATAGATCGAAGCAGCGATATCGGCAGCAGGGACATCCCTGCTGATCAGGTTCTGTATGTCCGTCTTGGCAAAGACACCGCATCGGGAGGCGATGGAATGGCAGGAGGTATGTCCGGCGGCAAGATCACTCAGTTCAGATACCGGTACATCGAGCAGTTCAGCCATCTGGTCGATGAACGCCCCCGTCCCGCCTGCACAGTTGCCGTTCATGCGCATATCGGGTTTGAGGTTCTCATCGAAGAAGATGATCTTTGCGTCTTCCCCGCCCAGATCGATCACCGTCCTCACTTCCGGCATATAGCGCTTTACCACTTCACTGGAAGCGACGACCTCCTGTACGAACGGGAGCCCTGAACGTTCAGCGACTCCCATCCCTGCGGTCCCGGTGAACAGGACTGATATGAGATCATCGTCATCGATGATCTCACCGATCCCGGAGAGCATATCAAGGAGCACTGCGAAGACTGCAGCGTTATGCCGCTGATATCTGCTGTGCAGGATGCGTCCTGCAGTATCTGTCAGGATGACCTTGGCTGTCGTAGACCCGATATCTATACCCAATAAGAACTGTTTCATCATGTGCCTCATAGTACTGCGCAAACGGCTAACTGATCAGGTAATACTATCGTATTATCAGAAACCGCTCAATACCGTCAGAACACTTCGTTCTTCCATTGAAGCATGTAGTTTTTTTATCGATAGGCCTCAAAACCAGCTTGTCTTTACCAAGTATAATGGTATAATCGCTGTATGAAATATGTTTCCAGACTGCAACAAACACCTCCGATCCTCATGATAGGATCGACTGCCAAAAAGCTCGGAAAGACCAGTCTCATCTGCTCCGCTCTTGAAGGACTCAAGACCGAGCATAGGGTCTCTGTGATCAAGATCACACCCCTTGATGTGATGGAAGCACCGTTCACCATCACCTTGAGTACCCGATGCAACCCTGAAGGCACCACTGATACCGACCGCTTCATCGTAGCCGGTGCTGCACAGGCCTACTGGATCAGAAGTTCCCACATGCAGCTCGATGAGGCTCTGGCGCTGGTACTCAGACGTATCCCATCTGATCATCTGTGCATCATCGAATCATCGAGCGCCTATGAGCTGCTCGAGCCGAACCTGTTCATCATGCTCAGAGGGAATGAAGATGAGATCAAACGATCGGCTAAATACGCACTGTCACATGCGAATGTGATCCTCGACCGGGGGCAGCATGCTGTCGATCAGCTGCAGATCACCTTCGACGGGACCAGCTATCAGTACAGCGGACTATAGGACTCAGTGCGAGGATCCTCAGCCTTTCACAGACCCTGATAGCAGCCCCTGATAAAGTACTTACCGAGAAAGACCATGATCGCGATGACCGGCAGGGCGGTGATGAACGCACCTGCATCGGCAGGTTCCAGCTCACCGCCTGACCGCCTGCCAGCTGGGAAAGTCCTACGGTCACCGGGTTCGAAGACTGTTTGGTCAGCGTGATGCCCCAGAGGAACTCGTTCCAGATCTGCGTGAACTGCCAGATCCCCACCGTCACGAACCCCGGTATCGAGAGGGGGAGGATGATCTTCCCATAGATATAGAAATACCCTGCCCCGTCAAGACGGGCAGATTCCATGATGTCATCAGGTATCTGATCATAGAAGTTCCTGAACAGCAGCGAGACGATCGGGATACCGTAGACCACATGGGCAAGGATCAGCCCCTTGAGATCGCCGTAGAGCCCCATGTTCTTCAGGACCTGGAACAGCGGGATCAGGATGATCTGATACGGTATGAACATACCGAAGAGGATGAGCGTGAAGATCAGTTCGCTGCTCTTGAAGGAGTTCTTCGAGAAGACATATCCATTGATCGAGCCGACAAAGGAAGAGATGATGGTCGCAGAGAAGGTGAGTACCAGACTGTTCTTCAGATTCGGACCGAGCAGCACCCAGGCATCCGCAAAACTCTTCCAGTATACCGGAGAAGGCACAGACCAGGCGGTGAGCAGATTGATGTCGGCCGGCTGTTTCAAAGCCGTGATGACAGTCATATAGATCGGGACGAGAAAGAACATCGAACACAGTGCAAGAGCGAGATAGAGCAGGTAGTGCTTGAACCTGTAGCTCAGGGAGTTATGTACCATCTAGCCCCTCCTTTCCCTGTGGGTATGTATGAGATAGGGTATGATGAACAGTGCAGCCAGCAGGAACAGGACCACTGCCATAGCCGCCCCGGAGGCGAAGTTGTTGGCCCGGAAAGTGGTCAGATACATATTGATCGATGGATGCCCGGTATTCGCATTATCGGCACCGGCCATGGCATAGATCAGATCGAACATCTTCAGTGAGATATGGGCAAGCACGATGACAGCACTCAAAGTGATGGGCTTGAGATTGGGAATAGCGATACGCATATAGTAGATGAACTCATTCGCCCCGTCCAGCTGCGCAGACTCCCTGATACTCTCAGGCAGTGCCCGCAGACCGGCAAGGTACAGTGCCATGGCATACCCTGAGTACTGCCAGATCGATGCGATGCAGATACCCAGCGTGGCCAGATTGAACCCGTGCATCTCTTCGAAAGGAAGGATCGGCGGGAGCAGCCGGTGGATCACCGAAGCATAGAGCAGCGTGATCAGCAGCATGACGATACTGAAGGTACGGCCCTTCGGGCTGCCGGTACGCAGGCTTCTGATCAGCAGGGTCAGGAAGACGAAAGCAAGGATGATACTGAGGACCTGAAAGAGATCCTGCCAGTTGAACTGGAGGATCGTAGCCCTGCTGCTGATCCACAGGAACGTCCCTGCCGTACCGCCGAAGAAGGTCGGTATGATATTCACGCCTCCGCTCGGAGCGAACAGCCAGCGCCATATCGTACCGGTCACGATGAACGACAGAGCCATGGGATAGAGGAACAGGGTGCGAAAGAAACTCTCTGCCCGTACCTTCCTGTCGAGCAGGACAGCGAAGAGAAAGCCGAAGAACAGGGTCCCTGCCATGAGCAGTACGGAATAGAAGACCGCATTGACCAGATCCTGTCGGAACCTGCCGTGTACGAACCCTGAGAAGAGCTGCCGATAGTTCTCAAGACCCGCGAAGTTCTTTTCCGGATCGAAGGCCAGACCGCCGAGACGGTGTCCCCAGTCAGAGAGGGAGACCACGATCGTATTACCGATGAAGCCATAGATGAAGAGCCCGACGAGCAGGATGGAGGGAATCAGGATGAGCACGGAGATGAAGGTGTTCTTTCGTCGATCTATCATAAGGGCCGTCCTTATATGCGGGAATACTCCTGCAGGGAAACCCCTGCAGGATCGGAAGCTGAAGACCGGTGCTCCGGTCTCCAGCCGCCTCAGGTCATTCCAGTCACCTGGTCATACCGTTCTGGATAGCGATCGCCTGACAGGCATTGGCTGCCTGCTGTGCATTCCTGCTGCTCAGGAACATCTCCATGACCGTTGAGAAGTCATTCATGAACCCTTCATTGGCCACGACACCATGAGCCAGAGAGCCCACGATACGGTTCTGCTGAAAGTCCTGTGCTGCTGATTTCGAATAGACATTGTAGAGACTCATATCCGAGTCCTTTCGAGCTGAGATGGAACCTTGAGCGGGTTGAATGCATCAGCACCCTCTTTCGAGCCGCATACCGTCAGCCAGGCGATTGCGGCATCCGGGTTCTCACAGCCCTTCGGCAGTCCGAAACTGTCTGCAAGGAAGATGAAGGAGCCGTCAGTCCCCGGAGAGGCTGCCCAGCCGTACCCGGACCCGGGTGTGAGCCCGAGGGTCGTCGACATATAGCCTGCAGCCCAGTCCCCCATGATGTTGAAGGCCGCCTGACCATTGACTACCATGTCGGTCGCCTGCTGCCATGAGAGGGAAGCTGCATCGGTGTTCGTATACTCGAGCACCTTGTCGAAAGTCTCCCAGACCTCTACTACCCGTGCATCGGTCCACGGAATGTCACCGGCCCAGAGGGCCTCATAGGCATCATCCCCAAGGACTCCCAGAGCAACACTCTCCCACAGGTGGTTCACCGTCCAGGTCGTAGCCAGGGAGAGCGGTACGACACCCTTTGCCTGGATCTTTGGTGCGATCACGAGGAACTCTGCCCAGGAAGAAGGAACCTCCACACCCCAGTCTTTCAGATGCTTCGGGACATACCACAGCACATTCGAACGATGGATATTGACAGGTACCGACCAGATGCCGGCATCGGTACCCAGGAGCTTGAGCAGATCATCGGGAAACACATCCATCCATCCCTCACGCTCGAACAGCGGGGTCAGATCGAGCATCCGTTCAGCCGTCACCCAGGTCCCGATCAGTTCCTGACCGGCATGCACCTGGAATGATTCAGGCGGATCACCGCCGAGCATCCTGGTCTTCAGGACCGCTTTCGCATTCACCCCGGACCCGCCGGTGACCGTAGCATTGATGACATTGACTCTCGGGTATTTCGCTTCAAAGACCCTGATCAGTGCCGCCAGTGCCGGACCCTCATCTCCTGCCCACCAGGAGAAGATCTCCAGATCCCCTTTCGGGATATTGTTCGTCAGTACTACCTGCTCTGCAGCCTTTGGTGCGGCAGGCCCTACCGGTTCCTGCTGTCCTTCGGCAAAGATCGGCAAGACACTCAGCAGCAGGATCAGAACCAGTACAAAAGACACATTCCTTAGCTTGTTCATATAGCCTCCTAACATTCTGTGATCGTCAGGAAGCAGGAAGGTCCTTCAGTACCTGCAAAAATGACCTTTTGCCGGATATATCCACCTATCTCCTTTCCTGACAATGGATTATATTCCCCCTCCCAGCTGAAGTCAAGGGTTCTCACCCTTCTTTCTATAGTGTGTCGGGGATACCCCGACACATTTTCTGAACACGACACAGAACTGATCATAGCTATGGAATCCAGTACGTTCAGCTATCTCATAGACCTTCAGCACCGTCCCCTTGAGCAGGCTCTGAGCCCTCTGTACCCGATAGTGCTGCAGGAAGTCATAGCAGGAACTGCCGGTCTCCTCCTTGAACACTCTCGAGAGGTATCCTTTATGGATCCCTGTCTCCCCGGCGATGGTCTCAAGGTCCAGTGAGCAGTCGCTGTAATCACGCTTGATGATCTCAAGAGCCCCCCGTACCCTGATATTCGATACCTCAGGCAGTGAGAGGGCCTCCTGCCGCGTGCCGATCCGTCTGAACTTCCGCTCGAACCAGAGGCACATCGCATCAGCGGTATCAAGGAGGTCAAGTTCATGGAGAGGCAGATAGGACCGTCCGAACAGCTGCTCAAGGTCAAAACCCTCTGCATCTATGAGCTGCAGCAGCACCGCAAGGACATGTGAGTTGAGGAACTTCAGATAGTTCAGCTGCAGCATACCGGGAAGGCACCGGCTGTAGAGCCTCCGTATCAGGGGGATGACCCCGTCCGGGCAGCCGGTCTTCCCCAACCGGTGCAGCTCTCTGATATGACCGGACAGCGAATCTGCATCGATATAGGAGATGCTCTGCATATGAGACGGCAGGATCAACCGCCCATTCCCGAGAAAGGTCGGTAACGAAACAGGACACTGCAGGCATCATAGCCGGAAAGAAGCGATTCATCACACCGGTACAACCGCTCCCAGGCGATGGTGAGACTCAAGCCCCAGAGTTTCTGTGCGTTGGTGATGACCTGCTGCAGCCATACAGCGATCTGTTCACCGGTGGTACTCCCCTGCACACACAAGATATAGAGGGAGTCCCCGTGCTCGAGACAGGTCAGCTGTTCTCTGCAGGGCACCCCGGGTGATGGACACTCCTCTGTGACGGTGCCGTTCACAGCCTTCAGGACATCCCCGGGGGTGTACTGCTGCTCCTGATACCCATCGGTATGGATCATGCACATCAGGACCTTGCAGCCCTCGGGGATCAGCGCGGCAGCCCGTCTCTCAAGCTCCTGATCCCGTGATGCGATCATCCCATCGATCAGTCCTGCGAACCCCGGATCAGAGCGCCGACCGGCAGCCGCAGGATCAGCGGACGCTCGGGCCGTCCGCCGGCCCCGGATCGACCTGACCCGCTCGAGAGCCGCACGCAGGGTCTGCTCCTCAAGAAAGTCCTTGATCAGATAATCTTCCACCCCCAGGAGCATCGCAGCCCGGGCATAGGTAAAACTCTCATGACAGCTGAGGATGATGACATCCACAGGATAGCCTCGAGATCTTACCTCCTCGATGAGCTTGAGCCCATCCATCACCGGCATCTCGATATCGGTGATGAGGATATCCACAGCGTACCGCTGCAGAAGGCTCAACCCCTCCTTCCCGTTCTTCGCCGTCCCGATGAGCGTATAGGTAGCATCATCCCACAGGTCCATCGAGCTGATCTGTGCTACGGCAGTCAACTCATCATCGACGATCACCACATTCATCCGACATCCTCCGGCATGCTGATCATGATCTGCGTCCCCTCCCCACGGGTACTGACGATCTCGATACCGAAGCTGCTTCCGAAGAGCATCTTCAGCCGTTCATCGATATTGATCAATCCCACACGATTGAATTTCCTCCTGTCCGGGATGTGCCGCGAGGAGAGGTAGGTGCGATCCATCCCCGGCCCGTTATCGGTCACACAGATGGAGAATATCCCGCTGTCAGAGGCTGCGCTGATGATGATCTCAGTCAACCTGTCGGTCGTCTCCCCGTAGCAGATCGCATTCTCCACCACCGGCTGCAGAATCAGTTTCGGCACCTCGAACTGCAGGTACTTCTCATCGATGGCATAGGTGATGGTGAACGACTGCCCATAGCGTAGCCGCTGGATCTGAGCGAAGCTCGAGACCAGCTGCAGCTCCTCGTTCAGACAGATCATCTCCCTCGTCCCTGATATCGAGGCACGCAGCAGCGTGTTGAAGGCCTTCAGGCTCTGATAGAGTTCGTCATCCCCATGCTTCAGCGCCTGATACCCCACGGCATTGAGGGTGTTGTGGATAAAGTGTGGATTGATCTGGGCCTGAAGGAAATCCATCTCATACTGCAGAGAGAGCAGCTGTGCCTGATGCCGCTTCTCCTGCTCCTCATAGACAGCCTGCATGCTGCTGTTGATACTTCGTACCATCCTGTTGTAGACGGTGACCAGGTAGGCGAGTTCTCCCGTAGCAGCGACCTCTATCTGCTCGAGCTTCTGCTCCCGGTCATACCGGTGCATCGCATCGGTGACTTCGATGAGCGGATGGGTGATCCGTTTCGCTATGACAGCACTGAGTGCGAACGAGAGGGCCACCGCACAGGCACCGATCCCGAGGATCAGCAGCATAGCCATGATGAGCCGATGGAACAGGGTGCTGTAGGGAACCACGGCAGCTATCGTCCAGTTGAAACCAGCCACGGGCTGGATGAACACCTGAAACTGATCCCGTGCTACCGTATACCGGTAGGAGTGCTTCCTCTGCCCTTCAGAGAGATCCAGTCCGATCTCCTCTGGAGTGAAACCGCGACCGGCGGCATGGATACAGGTCCCCTGGTGGTCGAAGACCTCTACCCCGGTGAAGTCAGTTCCCACCATCTGCTCCCATACCGTACTGAAGAGGAAGCTCTTATCAAGGACTGCAAGCAGATACCCTGTGAGGATTGCCCGCTCATCGAACAGCCGCTGATAGCAGACGATCGTCAGAGCCTCCTGCTGGGTATGTCCCGAGAGCTCGATCGGGAAGAACCCGGGAGGGGAGAGTGCGACCTGTGCATGGGAGGAGAGAAAGTCAGTGAAGGTGCGGTCCAGCAGGATCGCATCGCGATAGATGCCTCTGCTGTTCAGGGGGTCGAAGATCTCAAGGCTGCTGCTGATCAGCAGCAGCTTTGCGATCAGGGGGGTGAACTGCTGCTGCAGGTACTGCTGCTGCAGATAGCGCGGAAGATCACTCCCGGAGGAGCTGCTCATCGACTGCTGGACCACTGGATCGGTGGAGAGCTGATCTGCGATATGCACGACCTGCTCGAGCTGAGAGACGATCTTCCCGGAGAGAGACTCCAGACGCAGAGCGAGTTCCTCAGTACTGTTCTCATAGATATGGGAGAAGAAGACTGCCATGAGTGCACAACAGACAAGGGCGACGATGAGGATGATCAGCCCCATATAGCTCAAGGTCAGCCGTCGCTGGATCGGCAGGTCCTTTCTATTCATCTGAGCCCCCGCGAACCTTCCACTGCGCTCTGGTGATCAGCTCGGTCGGGAGGTATCTCGCTGCAGGTATGATCGCCTGGTGCCGGGCGTAGTCGAAGAGGGTCTGTGCGGCACGGTAGCCCTGCTCATAGGTATCGACATGGATCATGGCCTGATACGGCGATTCGGCACCTCTATCGAACTCCAGGAATCCCGCTCCCCCGTCGATCCCGCAGGCCAGCGCAGAGGCTGCGAGGTCCACCTGTTCCAGAGCCTTCACTGCCCCGATCACACTCTGGGCAGTCGCCCCGAAGACGAACCACCGATGCACCCCGGGATACTCACTGATCAGCTGCTGCATGGCGAGCAGTCCGCTCACGGCACTCCCTCTGGCGCAATCGACCATGATACAGTCATCCCGGGTGAGTTCCGGTGTGCTCTCAAGTAGTTCGGCGGTGAACGAACGGGTCCTCCTGCGCATACCGGCCAGATCATCATAGAGGAGGACAGCGACCTTGCAGGCCCCGGGTTCCGTATCGAACCACAGAGCTTTCCGCATCTGCCCGGCAGCCCAGCCCCCTGCGAGCCTGCCGGCAAGGTCATGATCGATACCGATGTAGGGAACGAGCTGTCGGCCTGAGGAGTCTGTGATCATCTCCTCAAGGGAGATGATCGGGATGTTTGAACTCAGGGCACTGCTCATGATGATCCAGCCGGAGGAAGGTTTGGGACTCATGAGTACGATCCCGTCGGTCCCCTGCCGTATCACCTGAGAGAGGTTGAGCATCATGAGATTATCATCCATCTGTGAGTTGATCACCGTAGCCTCTACCCGATGATGCCTGCAGGCATCAAGGAACCCTTGTGCAGCCTGCCGGGCCCACTGCGTGTCTGATCGGGGTACAAGCAGTACAAACTCCAGGGGTTCTCGTTCTCGTGTAGCAGGATCTTGCAGGCAGGAGGTTCCTGAGAGTACAGATAGTATGAATATGATACATAATACCCCCCACAGCACCCGGGGATGGTTATGAGTATTCATACTATGATAGTATCATGCCGCAGCAGGATTGGCACCTGCTGCGGCATCAATTAGAGCTGAATATACCAGGTATGCTGCAGCTCCAGGACGCTAGCGGCTCATGAACAGGTCGAACAGGTTCTCGATACCGCTGGTCTCAGCGCGATACATCTCTGTATACCCGCAGCCTGTACAGGAGATGGTATTGAACCGCTTACTCTGCACATCCAGGAACTTTGAGAGCCCGCCGCCTGTCGCCGCGAACTGATCGGTCTGATACCCGGTATTCCCGCACTTCGGACACACCCACTGCTTACTCATGGATCACCCCTTTACACTTGATGATTTCTCTATGGAGCAGTATAGCATGGAACCGGTGACCAGGTTTTCACTTATTGTTGCGAAAGTGCCTCTATTCCCCGCACCGGTGATGATCATAGACTCGATCCTTGACTACCAGCGTGGTGACATCACCGGAGAACGTACGGTTGAAGATCACATCATGGCCGAGGCACAATCCGATGACCACGGCCAGATCGACCCCCTGTGCATCGAGCTGTGCTGCCTGGTTGATCGGATTGCACGAGACCCCCTCGAGGGTACTCTCATCATTGATCGCAGACTGGCTCACTCCCCCGACGGTGCACGATACACCCACGGCTCTGATCGATGCCTGTCTCAGAAGTTCACGTACGTCACCGGCCAGCTGCTCCATCCCGTAGCAGTAGGCCAGCCCCACGTTCTGGTAGTGCATACTGTGGATGAACTCGATCAGTTCCTGCATGCGGGAGAGCGTACCCGCCCTCCCACCATCGACGAGCTGGGCTGCAGCCTGCACGGTATCCTGCGCCTCTTGGAGATGATACTGCTGCAGTGTCTCCTGCAGGTCAAAGGACTCTGCTCCGCAGGAGTGTGCACTCCTGCACTTCTTCGATGCACAGGTGATACAATTCATAGCTGCGTGGCCCCTATAGTTCTTTCGAGATCGTGATCGCTGCGATCGTACCGTCTGAGACAGCAGTGGTGATCTGTCGATAGGCCTTCGTCGCGACGTCCCCTGCAGCATAGACACCTGCACAGCTGGTCTTCATCTGCGAATCGGTCTGGATGTAGCCCCACTGGTCGAGTGCCAGCGTATCACCGAAGAGTTCGATGTTCGGGATGAATCCGACGAAGACGAAGATACCGTTGGTCTTCAGCTCACGCTCGTTCCCGGTCTTCAGGTCCTCTACCACGACTCCCATATCCATCGTACCGTACTTCTTGAACGCTCTGGGCTCATGCTCGAACAGGATGCTGATCTTGGGATCATCGAATGCCTTCTTCTGTGCATCCTTGTTCGCCTGCAGCGTGTCGAACTGGTGCACGATCGTCACGGTCTTCGCGAATCTCGAGATGAACAGGGACTCCTCGATCGCGGAGTTCCCTCCTCCGATCACCACGACATCCCGATCTTCGAAGTACTTCGCATCACAGGTGGCGCAGTAGGATATACCATTGCCGCGATACTCCTTTTCCCCGGGGACACCCAAGGGGCGGGGTCTTGAACCGGTGGCTATGATCAGATGTTTTGCCGTGATGGTCTCGATACCGTCAACCACCACTCGCTTCTGATCAAGATCCACATCAGAGACCTCTACAGCCACACGGAAGTTCACACCATTGGCCTTTGCCTGTTCGCTCATGTAGTGCGAGAGCATGAATCCCGGCTGCGGGTCGATGAATCCCGGGTAGTTCGATACCTGATGGGTGGTAGCCACATACCCGCCGGGCAGTTCTGTATCTATCAGGATCACGTTCGCATGTGCCTGTGCCAGATAGAGGCCTGCGGTCAGTCCTGCCGGCCCTCCGCCGAGTACGATCACATCAGCCTCGGTAGTGACCGGAGTGATCCTGCTCCGTATCGTAGAAGCTGCCGCTTCATCGAGCAGGGCATCGAGGTTCCTCATCAGATCCGATCGCTTGATCCCGCCCGAGAGCTTATCACCCACACGCTTCCCATGGTCATAGAACAGGACCGTAGGAGACCCTGTGACATCAAGGGATGCCGCAAGTTCACGATTCTCCTGTCTGAACACCTTTACGAAGAGGATATCATCCCCATAGATCTCACTCAATGATTCATATTTTGATGCCAATGCTTCACAGGGAGGGCATTCTGTGGAATAGAAGTCCACCACTACCCGGTCATGTCCCTGTATCGTCTGTTCATACGTCTGAGAAGTTATCTCTTTGATCTTTCCTGCCATGTCTTCATGCTCCTTGATTATCCAGGGCTTTCGGTGAGTCCTGGTGGTATTCGTTGAAATAGAGTGGTATACCCATTCCCATGAGTTCTCGTACCGGCCGGCAGTCAGGTGAACTGATCTTCCCGGTCCGGTTCTTAGCTACTGATCCGCAGCCGCCTCCGCAGGCAAGCTGCAGTGAGCAGCCCGCACATTCGGGGATGGTGGTCACATCACGATCCTCCCACTGTGCGATGATCTGCTCTTTCCGGGTCACCTCGGGATAGAAGGTCCCGAGCTGTTCATCACTCTTTCCCACGGTCGCGGTACAGGAGTAGATCCCCCCGGTATAGTCGAAGGCCCATTCGGTCTTGCAGGCCGGGCATGAGTCGAACAGCGGGTCAGGCAGCTCCCCCTGTTCGAAGAGGAACTTCGATAGAGAGTATGCAGGCCGGTGGAACTTCAACAGTGAAGGGTGCTCCTGGATGATCGCATAGAGCTCCTCATACATGCTGACCCGGTCATAAAGTCGTGACTGCTCGGCCTGACATACGTGCAGCTCATAGTTCCTTCCCAGCTGGGTCTTGAACAGCGGATGGTCCGTCCAACCTTTCTCGATGGCAAAGTCTGCAAGCTCAGCCAGGTGAGGCATGTTGTCACGGTCAAGCACCACTCTCAGGTTGATCGGTATCCCGGCCTCGAGAGCGGCATCGACCCCTCGTACGATCTGCTGGAAGCTCCCTGCTCCGCCTTTGAGCATCCGCCGGTGGTCATGCACCGCTGCGACCCCATCCATGGTGACCTGCACCTCTTTGATGAAGGCTCCCTCGAACAGGGGGATATAGTGTTCCAGATGGTACCCATTGGTCACGAAGGCCAGTCCGAGAGACCGTGCCGTCGCCTGAGCGATGAGGTATTCGATATTGGCCTGTGCGTTCGCGTTCGTCAGCAGCGGTTCTCCGCCGAAGATGGTGATGTACTTATCCCTGCCTGCGAACTCGCGGTCGATATAGGCAAAGAAGGCATCGATGACCTCCGGGGTGTGATCGATCGACTGATGATCGTAGCCCTCCTGATAACAGTAGGAACAGGAGAAGTTGCAGGCATAGGTCGGCACATAGAACAGCTGAACCTCATCGGTATCACGTGCATCGATGAAATCAAGGTATGCATGACGGTAGCGCCTCTTCTCCTCTTCCGGCTCGGTGAGGTACCCCTTCGCATGGAGCTCATCGGGATCCTCATAGATCCCCTTCTTGAGGTCTTCTGCAAAAGCTTCACTGATGATATCTGCTTCTTTGGTCAGGGGGTTGATGATGAAATATTCATCTGAACCCTTGATCTTCCCTATGATATTATGTCTGGACTGTTCCATCGTGTATCATTCCTTCCTTGCCCGTACCGGCAGGCGGGCTCTCTCAGAGAGCTCACCTGCCGTAGAGACTTAGTCGTGGCAGCCGGCTACCACTTTCGAGTTCTTGGCACAGCACTGTGCCACGACCTGCTTGGTAGCAGGTTTCTTTCTGATAAGACTTTTCATGAAAAGATCCTCCTATGTACTCTTTGAGTCACAGCTGCAGACTTTCGGGTTCTTGTACCCGAGGATCGTCCAGCTGACAACCTCAATTGCGCCTTTTTCATATGCATCGCTCTCTTCGAGGATGGTCACATCGGTGAACCCTGCCTGTTCGAGTTGAGCGGCATACACATCCCTGGTCACCGATCCTGCCCAGCATTCTGCGACTGCCACAGGATCATCACGGTACTCGTCCGGTACCGGCTGCAGGGAGTAGATATCACTCACGACGAATCTTCCGCCATCAAGCAGCACCCGATATACTTCATTCCAGACCTGCTGCTTATCCTTCGCATGATTGATCGTGCAGTTCGATATGAGCAGGTTCACAGAATCACTGTCCAACGGCAGCTGCTCCAGATCGGACTTCCTGAACTCTACGTTGGTCACCTCCAGCTTCTGCGCATTCTTCTGCGCCTTCTGCAGCATGCCGTCTGATATATCGACCCCATAGACGAAGCCCTCAGGCCCCACGGACTCTGCCAGTCGCAGCACATCATGTCCTCTGCCGCTTCCGAGATCCACACAGACTTCTCCTGCTGAAGCCTTGCTGTGATTGATAGCCCCGCCACAGGAGAGGCAGCAGCTGCTCTCGGCGAGTTCGGAGTACCGCACATTGATCGCACTCGTGATTTGTGTATCCATTGTTTCCCTCTTTAGATTATTTCAAGCAGCAGGTCCAGGCCCTGCCGTATCAGTCGTTCCTGTTCATCCGTGAGACTGTTGCGAAGACGGGCCTCACAGGCCGCCTTCTCCCGTACGATATCATCATAACAGATGACACCTTTCTCAGAGAGGGTATGCCGTACAGCCCTGCGGTCCTGCTCATCAGGGACCACAGCGACAAAGCCCCTGCCCTTCAGACGGGAGACGATCCTGCTCGCCCGGGAGATCGACAGACCATTATATTCTGCAAGCTCTTTTAAGGTGCTGTCCGGGTGTTGTGCGATCTTCATCATGAAGTTCACATCCTGAGCAGTGAATCCATAGGCTCTGCCTATCTCCTCTGCAAACCCGCACCGGCTCTTCAATTCAAGAATCGTATCGATCATGCCAGCCTCCGTATATAGTTGCTAATAGCAACCAATAAAATAATAACGATATACCCCCATATCTGTCAAGCACAATATTCTGAGATTCTGCAGAATCAGTCAGAATCCCTGTTCGTGAGGAGCCTGAACCTGTACAGAGCTGGGAATATTATCTATATTTGTGGCTATTATATTTCAGGGAGGGACTATGATCAGTCAGATCCTGCCAGTCTTCATCATCATCGCCTTCGGATTCCTGCTGAGCGTCGTACACATCGCTGATGACTCATGGGTCCGGATCCTGAACAAGTTCGGACTGTATGCCGGGTTCCCCTTCCTGATCTTCGGGAGTCTCATTTCGGTGGACAGCTCGGTACTCAGAGAGCAGATACCGACGTTCTTCACGACCATAGCACTCCTGTATGGCTTCATGCTCCTGCTGTATCTGCTGATCAAGGTAAGCAGGGTCCCGACTGATCGCGGTATCACCTACTTCCTCGGCGGATACAATGCCAATACCGGCTACCTCGGGTTCCCCCTGATCCTGGCACTCTTTCCCGCTTCCGGTGCGACGATCGGCCTGATCGTCGCTGCCTACAGTATCTGCACCTTCACCCTCGGTCTGTTCCTGCTGGAATCGCTCAGCGGTGAAGATAAGCATGTCTCCGAGATCTTCCGCTATATAGCCACCAGTCCGCTGCTGATTGCTGCTGTTGCCGGTCTTGTCGTGGTGATCACGGGACTCACACTCCCCCCTCTGGTGATCAGGACCGTCGATATGATCAAGGCTGCAGCTTCTCCGGTCGTGCTCATCGGTCTGGGTATCTTCATGCATAGAAAGATCAATGTGAGGAAACTGTTCGGACCGCTGACGGTGATCCTCGTCACCAAGATGGCTATCTTCCCGCTGGTGTTCCTCCTGATCCGCTGGATCTTCCCGCTGGATCACACGTTCGACATTGCCATCCTGGAAGCATCGATGCCGCTTGCGATCACCAACTTCGCCTTGAGCGACCGCTACCCGATGGATAAGGAACTGATGGTCAGTGCGATCATCATCTCAACGATCCTTACCCCTCTGGTCTTCCCGATCTTCGTCGCCCTCATCTAACCGGATGTCGTCCTGCTGCGGGTCTCAAGATACTCGGTGATAAAACGCCTCACCGAGGTGAGCCCTACCTGCTGCGGTGTCAGTTCATCCAGCCGAACCAGTTCTATACTCCCCTCCTCAGGATCATTACTCCTGAGGTTCGTCCAGTCATCGACTTCACAGATATAGACCAGATCCAGCGTGTGGTAGAGTACTCCGCCGTAGAGGTACTCATTACAGAAGGTCCTGGGATAGAGTATATGGGAGGTCACACTCAGGTTCGTCTCCTCATAGACCTCTCTGATCATCGCATGCTCAGCACTCTCGCCGAGGTCCACGAACCCTCCGGGAAGGTCGAGAGACCCTCTGGCCGGGTCCCTTGCCCGTCTGATCATCAGGACCTGCTGATCATCTTTGATGATCAGGGCCATGGTACTGGCAGCGGCATTCATGAAGAACTCGAAGCCGCATACGGCGCAGTGGTACTTCCGTATGAAAGAGGTCTCCCCGGAAGTCTCAGAGGAGCGCAGCGGCATGAACCCCTGCGAACCGCATACCGGACAGTACCGGATCTCTTTCTTGGGGAAAATCTCACCGGCCATGCCGGCTGTAGTCGTTGTAATCGTACTCATGCAACCATTATTACAGTTTTCTCTCTTTTGACAAGTAAAAAGTGGGTCAACCGATCGGCCGCTCACATGCATATGACCAAAGACTCACCAACAGGTGTCATACGAAGTCTGTTCCAGGCACATTGTACTGCAGGAGGTTCTGCGATATGATGGGACCTATGATAGATCTGACCATGAGGGCACAGGCGGAATCGCTGATAGACCTGTTCGACCCCTCACTTGAGAAGGCCAAAGTGATCGCGCCGTTCGAACACTCACTTGCTGCCATCGAACATGATTATGAGGAACTCATACAGCTCAGTCAGCACCGAGAACGGTACAATGTCCTCTGGGCATTCTCCTATGCCAACAGCCGCCTGCAGCAGGAGGTCTCCAAGGTCTTCACCGATCAGGTGAAGGAGAAGATCCTCTCACACGCAGGAAGCCACCGGAACAAGGAACAGCAGCAGACGATCATGAAGAAGTTCTCTGTGATAGAGGATCATCTGACAGACATGATCCACAGGACCAGGACCTCGACACGTGCCTTCAGGTCTGCTACCGTTCTGATATCGCTTGCAGAGATCTTGATCACCTTCCTGATCGTCATCCTCGTAGCTGAGATCTCCCAGATGATCGACCGTGCCGTTTCGATCCCGCAGCTGAGTATCATCTTCATCGGGGTGTTCGGACTGATGAGGATGTTCCTGGAGAAGGCCAAGGAGCGGTTCCTGTTCAACTGGCGCTGGAATATGTACCAGGATACGGTAGACAGGGCATTCAGGGGGATCATCATCATGACCTCGACTTCCTATATACTGGCATACTACATCAAACGGGGTACGTTCCTGCAGGATATAGATGATCTGCTGGAGAAGACCCTCACGGAACTCTTCAGAAAGGAGAGTCAGCAGGAGATGCGGACCCGCAGGGCCGCACACATAACCGCCAGAAGCAGGCAGCTGACCCTTGAACGCATCACGCAGCTCAAGCTGCAGATGGACAAGAAGACCATACATGCGGCACTGGGAATCCAGGAAGCCCCCGCACGGTCGCAGCCCCTGCAAAACGGCGGATCGATCAGCTGCTCACACGATTCAGAAAACGGACCCCCTGAGAACAGAGGAGCCTCCCCACCGGCGCCTGCATACCTGCAGCTGCTTCAGCCGATCACAGCTGCAGTACCTTCCTCTTCGAACGGAACATCCTCAGCTCCACAGGATAAGGCAGTATCAGCAGGTGAGAGAAGATTTCACATGACATCCACTCTATATATAAGTATACTAGTCATATACATGTAGAACCAACAGGGAGGAGTCAGTACACATGTCCAATACAAAAAGTACCAGTACACGAATCATCAGACCCATGGCGATCCTGCTGCTTTCAGCAGGGCTCTTCAGTTCCTGCAGCTTCGGGGTGGGAACAGGCAGTGATCAGGACCTGAACACCCTCTTAGCCCTCAACACCGGGGTGAACGCCTTCATCAATCTGGTAGCGACCGAGGAAGATACCGAGGACACTGCAGTAAGCAGCCGGACGATCAATGTGGGAGAAGATACCGGAGATGCCGATGACATCTATAGTATCCTCGCAGGAGGAACGAAGATCCCGAGAGCTATCTATACCGAGTATAAAGCCTCCACCGAGAACAAGGCCTACATCCCTCAGAAGCAGAGCCCGACGAGCAATCAGCTGATCAGCAACTTCTACGGGGACCCGGACAAAGAGGCCTATTTCACGATGGTCCCAGCAACCGTCGGTGGTCAGGACGCCTACCAGATAGATCTGTGGGTCTACGACCGGTCCAACCTCTATCATGAGTATGAGTTCGAGTCCTACTACGTGGATGCCGAAGATACCGGCTGGAACGTACTCAACAGCACTGACCCTGCTAAGGGCTTCGGCTTTCTCGCCCTCGAATCCCACTACTACGACGGGTCGGTCCTCTCCAAAGAGGTCAGGGCCATCGGGTACGAGGGAGAAGTCTATGATATAGCCATCCCGGAACTCACGCAGGAGCATATCGAAAGCTACACCTTTGATATCACCAGCGCATGGGACCAGACACCTACCCTCGATCATGCTGAAACAGAATTACAGGAACCGGAGCTCAGTCTGGCAGGAGGTTCGTACTATGTGCAGACCCATGGGACAGGAGTGGTCCCCTCTTCTGGCAGCAATCCCTACGATTATGAGGTCATGAACTACTATGCGGAGTCTGATGACCAGAACACCAGGATGGGGCTCTCCTACCTGCTGCAGCAGTCGGATGCCTCAGATCACTACTACCGTACGGTCACCCGTTCTCGTGCCGAGTACGATGATGGCACTCTGGGATCACGACTGATCAGGTCCGTCACAGCCCACTCCTATCTGGGAGATCCCCCCTGGCACTACTATGTGCAGGAGATCACCATCGATCCAGTCACCCAGGGCAATGCGACCGTCATGCGCTATGTGCAAGAAGATAAGAGCTACTCGAATACGCTTGAGAGTACCCCCTTCCGTCATACCCGTTTCGACCTGGAGGAGCAGAACGCCGGCGGTAACACCAAACGGTACACCGGGACTTTCCAGATCTTCTATACCAGCTGGATCGAGAACTTCAGTGTCCGCTATGAGGAGGGAGAGTTCAACCTGAAGCAGAAGAAAGGGTCATCACGAGCTCTCATAGGAGATGAGTTCTCCATAGCTATGAAGGATCTGCACGAGGGCAGCAGCTTCTCTCTCAGGCTCCCGGGCGGGGGGGCGTTCACAGGAAGCTATGCAGGCGGTGCGTTCATCGGGGTCTATACGGCAAAGGGTTCAGCCCCTCAGGAAATAGAGATCCAGTCCGGCATGGTGCTGCTTGACGGGGAGCACTGGGACTTCGTGCAGTGACCACTATATCCCTGCAGAGACCACAGTAGCTCATCTATCGGGCTGAGAGGATCGCAGCCCGATAGCAGCACAGGAGAATAGACATACCCATGGACCTGACAGAATCAGAGACAGTGATACAGAATAGTTCTCGGATAAGGACACTGGTTGTGTACAGGAACGAGGCAGGTGAGCCTGCTTATCGCAGGTCATCCGAGGAGAGCTGCTTTTCCATGTAGTGGGCGCCGCTGTAGCCAGTGAGCCATCTGAGCCAGAGAGATCTGACGGTATGGGTGACGGTGAATCCGAAACGTTCATAGAGCCTCTGAGCCCGAGGGTTCTCGACCATGACCTGCAGGGTCAGACGTCTGCAGCCGTGCTTCACAGCCAGTTCCTGAGCGAAGCCCAGCATCGTCGTACCGACCCCCATGCCCCGTGCATCATCACTGACAGCGATACTGTCAATATACAACTCATCCTGATCGGGGGTATGAGCGACCAGCAGCCCCAGGATCATCGCCTTGATCACGCCTGAGATCCCATAGCGCCTGACCAGTTCACCCGTCGAACGGTTCGGTAGATGTTTCGGGCCACCTGCCTCTTTGAGCAGGAGGACACCCAGGACCCTCTGACCATCAGTCGCAATATAGTCGGAAGAAGACTCCCCGAGGGCTATCAGACCAAAATCATCGACGAACGAACGACGGATCTGTTCATCAGGATGCATCCTCCTGAATTTCGGCAGGAACCCGTCATTCAGTACCGCTACCGCCTGCTGATACAGTCCTTCCGTACAGAGCATCATCTCTACCTGCTCACTCATCGTACACTCCTGTCGTTTTACGGTACTTGCAGAAAGAGGTGTATACCGTTGACCATTCGGGATCTCCTTCCTGAGAAGTCACCCGATCCAGGGGATGATACCGTACCGCTGTGCCGCGGTACGGTATCCACGCTCTTCTGGTCACACCCATCATTTATCCTCTATGGAGAAGGCCGTCCCCAGTGCTGACGGGGCCGAGAACTTGCCCTTCTTCTTCCTTCCGGCGATAGTCATCCCGGCAAGGACGATCACGGTCATCAGATAGGGAGCCATATTCAAAAAGGATGCAGGGATCACGGTCCCTGATGCCTGCAGCCTGAACTGGATGGCATTGATCCCGCCGAACAGGATCGCGCCGAAGATCGCCCTTGAGGGGTTCCATCCGGCAAAGATCACCAGTGCTATGACGATCCATCCACGACCGCCGGTCACGTTCTCAGACCAGCCCGGTGTGTACGCCAGGGTCAGATGTGCTCCGCCGAGACCGACAAGCATACCGCCGATGACCGTATAGAGGTATCGCACCCCTGCGACACTGATCCCCATAGCTGATGCGGTACGGGGATTCTCCCCGACCGACCGCAGGGACAACCCGTGCCGGGTCCTGTAGAGATAGAACCAGGAGAGCGGTACGATCAGGAACAGCAGATAGGTCAGGACATCCTGCTTGAAGAACGCAGCGAGGATGGGGATCTCAGACAGGAACGGGATCGAGATCCTGGGGAAATTGGCTGCACTCATGCCGGCGAGATTGAAGCCGTTCGATTCAGGTCCCAGCCGCTGTCCAAGATAACTCGCCAGACCGGTCCCGAAGATCGTGATACTCAATCCGCTGACGACCTGGTTGGCCCTCATGCTGATCGAGAGAAATGCATGGATCAGGGCAAGCGTGCCGCCTACTACCATGGCAAGGAGCATCGCCGCAAAGAGACTGCCGGTATAGAACGATACGACGAAGGCAGTGAGGGCGCCCATCATCATCATCCCCTCGACTCCCAGATTCAGGATCCCTGCGCGTTCGGTATAGATCTCACCGATCGTCGCATAGAGAAGAGAAGTTCCCGCACTTATGGTCACCGTAAGGATCGTTGTGATCAACAGCATGCTACACCTCCACCGTACGTATGAGTTTCAGACGATAATCTGCAAAGACAGATCCCGCCAGCAGCGGGAAGAGCAGCAACCCCTGGATCACCAGACCCATCGATGAGGGAAGACCCATCATCATCTGGATCTGGTCCCCTCCTACCAGCAGGCCGGCCATCAGGACAGCGACGAACACACTCGCCAGCGGATTGAGCTGTGCCATCCATGCGATGATGATCGCGGTATACCCGTACCCCATGTTGATGCCTTTCTGCAGTCTATGGGAGATCCCGGTGACCTCGGTCGCTCCGGCAAGACCTGCAAGAGCTCCGGAGATCAACAGGGTGATGATGATGTTCCGTTTGATCTGTACTCCCAGACAGGTGGCTGCACGAGGATTCTTGCCGATCATCTTGATCTCGAAGCCCCATCGCGTCTTTGAGAGCACGAACCAGAGGATCACCGCAAGTGCCAGGGCTATGAACAGCCCATAGTGAGCACGTCCTGCGAATCTTGGCAGCCACGATTCCTGAGGGAATCGCTCGGTCCCGGGGAATCCGTATCCGGCAGGATCTCTCCAGGGACCATAGTAGAGATACTCAGCGAAGAGGATGGCAACGTAGTTGAGCATCAGGGTGGTAAGGGTCTCATCGACACCCCACTGTGCTTTCAGCAGAGCCGGCACACCAGCCCACATGGCACCGGCGATCATACCCATGAGCAGCCCCACGGGCAGCAGCAGCGACAGGGGTACGAACTTCCAGAAGATCACCACCCAGGTGGTACCGATCGCTCCCCAGATGAACTGTCCCTCAGCCCCGATGTTCCAGAATCTCAGACGGAAGGCCAGGGCCACTCCAAGACCGGTCAGGATCAACGGGATGGCTTTGACCAGCGTCTCTGTGAAATCGATCCAGGTCCCGAAGGCCCCCTGGAACATGTACAGATAGGTCATCAGCGGATTCGCTCCTGAGAGACCGAGCACGATCGAGCCGAGAAGCAGCGAGATGACAAAGGAGATGACCGGTACGAGTACCGTCACGGCACGCGAGCGTGCCTCACGTTTTTCCAGCACGATTCTCATACGGCTCCTCCCTTCATTCCTGCCATCATCAGACCCAGTTCTTCCTTGTTCGTCGATGCGGCATCCACGATGCCCATCACCTCGCCTTCGAACATCACGGCGATCCTGTCGGCCACGGAGATCAGCTCATCGAGCTCCTCTGAGACCAGCAGCACGGCAGCTCTGCTGTCCCGCTGTGCGATGATGTTCTTCCGAACTGCCTCGGTCGCTCCGATGTCAAGACCGCGTGAAGGATAGACGGCTATGAGCACTCCGTTACAGGAGTCGATCTCACGAGCCAGAATGGTCTTCTGAATATTTCCCCCGGAGAGGAATTTCACCTGTGTCTCCGGCTTCGGGGTGGCTATCTTGAAAGAAGAGATCATCGTTCGGGCAAACCCGAGGATCCTGCGGATATGCATGACCCCGTTCCTGCCGGTGATCGGTTCCTGCCGGTAGCGCTTCATGATCAGATTATCGGCGACGCTCATATCACCGACGACTCCCATCACGCCACGGTCAGCAGGTATGTGACTCATACCGGCACGGATCATCTGGATCGGCTGCCGATTGGTCATATCCCTGCCATCGAGCGTGATACTCCCGGATGCGGCCTGATGCAGACCGGTGATGACCTCTGCAAGTTCCTGCTGACCATTGCCGGCCACTCCGGCGATACCCAGGATCTCTCCTTCCCGGACCGATAGGCTCACATCCTTGAGCAATACCCTGCCCGAAGGGTCTTTTACTACTACATGATCGAGAACCAGCCGTTCAGTCCCAGGGTCCCAGACTCCCTTATCGAGCTGGAACAGGACATCCCTGCCTACCATCATGGTCGCAAGGTCTTTGGGAGTCGTACCGGCAGTGCTGCAGGCGGCGACGGTCTTACCGCCCCGCAGTACCTGTACCCGATGTGAGAACGAGAGTACCTCGTCCATCTTATGGGTGATGAAGATCGCTGACTTCCCTTCAGCGAGCATCGTCTTGATGATACCGTTGAGATCACGTGACTCCTGCGGTGTCAGGACTGCAGTCGGTTCGTCGAGAATGAGCACTTCTGCTCCCCGGTATACCAGTTTGAGGATCTCGACCCGCTGCTGTTCACCGACACTCAACTCATAGATATATCGGTCAGGATCGACTTTCAGACTGTAACGGTCTGAGAGTGCTTTGATACGCGATCGTATCTCTGCCATGGGCGGGGTGAACGGGAGGTCTTTCATGCCGAGGATGATGTTCTCAGCGACAGTCATGGTCTGCACGAGCATGAACTCCTGATGGATCATACCGATCCCCAGGCGCATGGAATCCTGCGGGGAGTGGATGGCGACCCGCTCTCCCCTGATATGGATCGATCCCTCATCGGGACGGTAGAGTCCTGCAAGGACATTCATGAGGGTACTCTTCCCTGCGCCGTTCTCACCGAGCAGGGCCAGGACCTCACCGGCATGCAGCTCAAGATCGACCGACTCATTGGCAGTGACCCCGGGGAATCGCTTGGTGATCCCTTCCATCTTCAGGATCGTGGTATCTGAACGTGTTTCCATCTGATGTCTCTCTCACTGTTGAAGTTTGGGACTCATGGCAAAACAGGCGGACTTTCGTCCGCCTGTATCATTGCCAGGTATAGCTGTGACTAGTTCAGACTGCCTGAGACACCCTTCACGAAGAAGTTCATCGAAAGCATATCCCCATCACTCATGACCTCGCCGTCTTTGACGACCAGAGACCCTGCCTGATCATAGATAGGACCGGTGAACACATCCCAGGATCCTGATTCGATCATCATCTGCATGTCTTCCACATCTGAAGCCACATCTGCAGGCACCAGAGGGCTGAGCTCTGAGAGCTTCACCACATGTTCGGTCAGACCGCCCCAGAACTGATGACTTTCCCAGCTCCCGTCCATGGCAGCAGAGATGGTGTCAGTATAGTAGGGACCCCAGTTCCACATCGGCGAACACAGGACCGTGTCACCCACGAACTTCCTCATATCAGCATCGTACCCGATACTGTAGGCACCGGCTTCTTTTGCTGCCTTGGGAGGTTCGGTCGTATCCTGATGCTGAGCAAGTACATCAGCACCTGAATCGAGAAGCGCTACTGCAGCCTCTCGCTCAGCGACCGGATCATACCAGGTGTTGGTCCAGACGACTTTCACCTCTACATCAGGATTGACCAGCTGAGCCCCGAGGTGAACGCATTGATCCCACGAATGACTTCCGGGATGGGGAATGCAGCAACATATCCGATGATATCACTCTCGGTCATGGAACCTGCTACGATACCGGAGAGGTATCTCGGCTGGTAGATCCTGCCGAAATAGGTCGACATGTTATCTGCTGTCTTATACCCTGAACAATGCTCGACGAGCACATCAGGATTCTCAAGTGCGGTATCAAGGGCATAATCCATGTATCCGAAGGATGTCGCAAAGATCATATCATAGCCTTTACGTGCATACTGTCCCATGATCCTTGCACTGTCAGGTCCCTCTTCCACACTCTCGATGTAGGTGGTCTCGACTGCAGAGCCCAGAGCTGCTTCCATCTCCAGACGTCCTACATCATGCATATAGGTCCAACCCAGGTCTCCTGGAGGTCCGATATAGATGAATGCAACCTTGAACGCATCCTCGTCGGCAGCGACAGCAGCTGGTGCTGCCGGGGCCTTTTCTGCTTCAGCAGCTGGTGCTGCGGTATCCGCCTTTTCTGCTGGTGCTGCCTGTGCTGCCGGTTCTTCTGCTTTTGAACAGCCGGTAAAGCCAAGCGCCAATGCCAAAAGAACAGTGAGTATCAATAATCCGGTTCTCTTCATGAATGCACTCCTCATTAATAACTACTGATGTGCTTGAAAATCATATTTCAACACTCTGAATTATATGATAACACAAAATATAAGTCAATTTGTATTATGAAATGAACTAAAGACCTGACTGCCCTGAGAGGATCGTATCGATGATAGGACTGTGTTTCGCTATGAACGCACGGGAGAGTTCCACAGCAATCGCTGTGACCGCCTCCTGCCGCTCACGGCTGAAAGGATCAGGAATCGTATACGGGTCAGCGACACGCGGTATCAGCGAGTGTTCAGGTGCTGCATAGATCTGCAGGGAGACCTTCAGAGGGTATCCTGCGATGATATCGGAGATGATCGCCCTGCGCTCAGTATCGTCATAGCTATACAGATCACTGTACAGGGCAAGATCCTGAAGCAGGTGCAGACACTGACCGAAACAGCGCTCCATCCGCTGCAGCTGATGATGTGCATCGGCATCGGCAAGCCGCAGCAGCAGTTCCTGATAGTGGAGCCTGATAAGATCCAGCGAATCCTGCATATCGGCGAACGGGACACGAAGGGCATGGCGTTCAGGATGCCCGGACCGTCTGACCAGGCGTTCTGCACGCTGGACAGCATGAGCGACCCTGTTCAGCAGTGAACGGCTTGCAGCAGGATACTGGAACTCCAGTGCGGCGGCAGTGATCTCCTTATGGTCCTTCCTACGCATGATACCACCACGTCCTGTCTGCCATCAGCGCTCTGTCCCGTCACGACCTTCAGATCTCCAGAACCGCCTGCCCCGCGGCTTCCTGTCACCATGGTGTACCCCTTGAGGTCCGCAGTCGTACGCCCGATCCTTGTGCTTGCTGTGCCGGTCACGACGATGACGACCTCTTGCCATCAGGCCGTTCGCTTCTGTCGGATTCATCTTCCAGACGTAGATCGAGGAGGCGACCTCTTCATCGAGGGCAATATTGGATCCATCACATTCGATCACGATGGAGGGAGAGCGCTGATGGAGCCGGATGATGGCACCGGGACGGATCTGCAGCAGATCCAGCAGATGAAGCTGATGGTCTGCTTCCGCATTCACCGCCACCACCCGGGCAGTGTCTTCCGGCTTGAGTTCCAGGACCGAGACCGAAGGACTGCGTATGGTCTTCTGCTCTGACCTGCAGCACTCCCCTTCGGGGATTGGCAGACCGTCGGGACATCTTCTCGGGTGGCCGAGCAGTGTGCAGATACTGTCAATGAGATCAGTATCCAGGATATGTTCGAACTCACAGGCGGCAAGTTCATAGTCTTCGATATGCAGGACATCGAACAGCAGCCGCTCGGCAAGGCGATGGGCACGGATCAGCAACCGGCCCTTCTCCTCTCCCCTGGGAGTGTAGACCAGCAGATCAGAAGATGCATCATAGACCGCATAGCCGTCCTTGATGAGGGCATCAGTGACACTCTGGTCATAGGTATCCTTGAAGTAGTCCTTCAGAGATGAGAGATCACGGGATCCCCGCTCCCTGAGCATCCACATCGCTTCGATATATTCATCCTGCATGTGCGGTTCTCTGGTACCCATCTGTTCCTCCTACTGCAGCAGCTGCTGCGCTCCCAGCAATGCCCAGTTCAGCATGCCGGCGAGCAGCACGGTCGAAATATTGATACCGATCAGCATGATGATCCCAGCCTTCGCCCCTGCCTCTTTGAACATCGCCACGATATTCGCAAAGCAGGGGACGAACATGGTCGTGACCACCACAGCGATGATACTCTGGATCGCATTGAGCTTTCCCTGATCAGACAATCGCAGGATCAAGCCGGCTGCAGCCTCTTCCCTGGCGATCAGCAGGATGAGAGCCTCAACCATCTCGATGGGCAATCCAAGCCAGGTGACGACCATGGGCCTGAGAAACTGCTTGAGGATATCGAGCACTCCGATAAGATCGATGAAGAAGATGACTGCCGCAGCGAAGATGAAGACCGGTATGGCCTCTTTGAGGAACCACAGCAGTCGGTAACCGGTCTTCTTCAGCACTGCTTTGAAGACAGGGGCTCTGAAGGGAGGCAGTTCCTGCACGAAGAACCTGCTGCCGTCATCGGTGATCATGGCATTGAGGATCTTCCCGGCAAGGATCTCCACGATCACCAGAAAGACCACAGCGATGATGAACGGCACGACCCCTGCTCTACCGAGGATCGCGATGTTCAGGGCCAGCTGTGCGGAACAGGGAATGGCGAAGGCGATCAGATAGATGGCGATCAGCCGCTCCTTCCGTGATTGTAGACTTCGTGTGGTCAGGGTAGCCATGGTCTTGCAGCCGAATCCCAGGATGATCGGCATGACCGCCCTGCCTGACAGACCGATCTTGGTGAACGAGCGGCGCAGGAGCACTGAGAGATTCGGCAGATACCCGACATCTTCCAGGAACCCGAACAGGAAGAAGAACACCGAAAGAATCGGCAGGATCGTACAGATCGCATTGAACAGCCCGAGAGTCAGGATACCGAAATCGCCGATGAGAAAATCAGACAGGAGCGGACTGTCGATCATACCGGCCAGATAGTGGACTATCGGTTCGGTGATATTGGATTCCAGGAGGCCGGCTGCCCAGCCGGCGAAGACCACGACCCCCAGATAGGAGACAGCAAGGAAGACAAGCAGAAAGAGGAATCCAAATACAGGATGTCTGCTGTAGTAAGCCAGCCGGGAAGCCATCTCCCCGCCCGAGGGGACGGGGGTCTTGGTCACTACCCGGTCATAGGTCTTGTCGGTCCACTGCGCCATCTGACGTGACATGCGCATGCGGATATCACCCTTGTACGAGGCAAGCAGCTCCCTGCGGTGCTGCTGTAGGTCTGCAACCTGATCAGCAGTCAGTCCATAGATCTCAGGAGCTTTCCCGGCAGGGAGAGCAGCAGCTGAGGATCATCCATCAGCGACAGTACTGCTATCTTGTGACGATAGGGCAGAGACAGAGGGATATGTGCTTCCAGCGCATCGACGACATCCTTCACCTCACCGCTGTAGAGGAAGGGAGAACGCGAGATCTCAGCGTGCAGGAAGGCCTCCTTGAGGTCATACATCCCCAACCCCTCACTCGCGACCGTCTCCACTACCGGGAGTCCCAGCAGCCTGGAGAGCATATCAGGGTCGATACGGACCCCTCTCTTCGCTGTCTCATCGATGACATTGAGACTGAGCACCATCGGCAGCCCGAGCTCAAGCAGCTCGGCAGTAAGACGAAGGGACTGACGCAGTCTGTTCGCATCGATGCACTGGAGGATGATGTCAGGCTGCTCCCTGATAAAGGACCTCCTGAAGACAAGAGCCTCTGAGGATTCCGCCTGCAGGGTGTTGATCCCGGGAGTATCGAGCAGCTGCCAGAGCATCCCCCTGAAGGTGAAGGAACCTGCAGCCTGCTCGAGCGTGGTCATCGGGTAGTTGGCGACCACATTGTAGTCTCCGGTAAGGTTGTTGAAGATCTGTGTCTTGCCTGAATTTGCCAGACCGGTGATCATGATCTTTCGCGAGTCCGTCGTATGAGCTGCCATAGGGGAACAGTAGAACGAAATATGGTAATAGTCAATAATTCCTGTCAGTCGTGTAAGGAAAATGTTTGATTTCTCTAACTTTCAACAGACTACAGCGAACCGATACCTGAACATGTTCAGATATCGGTCATCATCGGTATATGCGTATAGATTTTATCGGGAAAGCAATTTGATACACCTTGAAAGGTTGAGTCAATGAATGTATAGTTAGTCTGAGCGATTTTACGTTTAACATCTCTCTGAACAACCCCGAAGCAGTTCAGGAAGATATGACGTGACTATATGTCGCAAGGAGCACACAGTGTCGTTAATGGAACAAGGTTTAGTCCTCATGGTAACAGGAATGGCTGTCGTTTTCAGCTTCCTAGTAATCTTAGTCTTCATAACGAAGATTCTTTCTGCGGTTGTGACCAGATTCTTCCCTGAGAAGGAGATTCCGGTACGAGCGGCTGCACCACGAATTGTCGGCGGATCAGCGGATGCTGAGATCGCCGCAGTGATCGCTGCTGCTGCAGCACACGCAAAACGTTAATAAGATCAAGGAGCTTTCATGAAAAAACGTGTAAATTTTATGGTCACGGCATTCCGAGACGGCTTTCAGTCAGTCTATGGAGCACGAGTCTTCACAAAAGACTTCATGCCTGCTGTAGAAGCAGCCTCAGCTGCAGGTATCAAGCATTTTGAAGCAGGTGGCGGAGCACGATTCCAGTCACTCTATTTCTACTCGAACGAAGACGCTTTCGAGATGATGGATGAGTTCAGAAGGACCGCCGGTCCTGATGCGGATCTTCAGACTCTGGCACGAGGAGTGAACGTCGTAGGACTTGACTCACAGCCGCGAGACATCATCAATCTTCATGCGAAGATGTTCAAGAAGCATGGGATCTCCACGATCAGGAACTTTGATGCCCTCAACGACGTCAACAACCTGATCTACTCAGGACAGTGTATCCATGATGCAGGACTTCGACACGAGGTCGTCGTGACCATGATGGCCCTCCCCCCCGGAGCGAAAGGTGCACATGATGCTGACTTCTACGAGGGAGTCCTGAAGAAGATCCTCGAAGCCGGCATCCCCTACGATTCAGTCTGTTTCAAGGACGCTTCAGGGACCGCGACACCGAAAGTCGTGTTCGATACGATCAAACGGGCCAGGAAACTGCTCGGGAAAGATATGAATCTGGTATTCCACAGTCACGAGACTGCAGGGATCTCGATCCAGCAGTACATGTCCGCTATCGAAGCAGGTGCATCTCAGGTGGACCTGTCCATGTCACCGGTCTCCGGTGGTACCTGTCAGCCTGACCTCATCACCATGTGGCATGCTCTGCGGGGCACCGATTATGACCTGGGCATCGACATCAACAAGGTCATGGAAGCAGAAGAAGTGTTCAAAGACTGCATGTCTGACTACTTCCTGCCGCCCGAGGCTACCATGGTCAACCCCCTCATCCCCTTCTCCCCCCTCCCCGGAGGAGCTTTGACTGCCAATACCCAGATGCTCAGAGACAATGATCTGATGGACAGGTTCCATGAGATCACCATGGGCATGGGAGAGGTCATAGAACGAGGCGGATTCGGCACATCGGTCACCCCGGTCTCTCAGTTCTACTTCCAGCAGGCTTTCAACAATGTCATGTTCGGACCCTGGAAGAAGATCGCCGAAGGCTACGGGAAGATGGTACTCGGATACTTCGGTAAGACCCCGGTCGCTCCGGATCCTGAGATCGTCAAGATCGCTGAAGAGCAGTTGGGACTGAAGCCCACTGAAGAGCTGGTCGTGGACATCAACGACAAGGACCCCAAGAAGGGTATACCCGTCGCGAAGGCACTGCTTGAGAAAGAACAGCTGCCTGTCACTGATGAGAACATCTTCATCGCCGCTGCATGTAAAGAGAAAGGTATCCAGTTCCTCAAGGGCGAGGCACGAGTCGGCGTGAGAAAGATCGATAAGAGTGCAAAAGCATCAGAGGGTTCTGCAGCCGGTCCTGCACCTGAGGGCTATACGGTCACGGTCAACAACAAGCCCTACACCGTAAAACTCGAAGGCGATAAAGCCATCGTCAACGGGACCTCCTACGACTTCTCTCTCAAAGAGGGGATCGATGCATCAGCAGCACCAGCTGCTGCACCTGCAGCCGCTGCCGGTCCCGCTACCGAGGTCAAGGCTCCTATGCCCGGACTGATCCTGAGAATCGAACAGGCGTCGGGGATACAGTCGCCGACGGTGACTTACTGCTGGTGATGGAAGCCATGAAGATGGAGACTGAGATCTTCGCACCATGCGCCGGAACCGTCAGAGAGATCAAAATATCACAGGGCGATCAGATGAAAGCCGGTGATGTTCTTGTAGTCATCGGGTAAAGGAGATTATATGAATCTAGGATACGCACTACATGAATTCTGGATGTCCACCGGCCTCATGAACTTCACTGGCGGTCAGATCATTATGATCCTCGTAGGATTGACACTCCTGTACCTTGCGATCAATAAGGGTTTTGAACCGCTGCTGCTCGTTCCTATCGGCTTTGGTGCCATCCTGTCCAATATACCGTTAGCGGAGATCGCTAACGCCGATGTCAACGGATTCATCGGACTGCTCTACGAGATGGGAGTCGAGACAGGACTCTTCCCGCTGCTCATCTTCATGGGCGTCGGGGCCATGACGGACTTCGGTCCGCTCATCGCGAACCCCAAGACCCTGCTCCTCGGAGCCGCTGCACAGTTCGGTATTTTCTGTGCACTGCTCGGTGCGCTAGCACTGAGCTACTTCCCGTTCATCGACTTCAACCTCTTCGATGCCGCTTCGATCGGTATCATCGGCGGGGCAGACGGTCCTACCGCGATCTATGTGACGAGCCGGCTTGCGCCGGATCTGCTCGGACCGATCGCTGTAGCCGCCTACTCCTATATGGCGCTGGTCCCGATCATCCAGCCCCCCATCATGCGTGCACTGACTACCAAGGAAGAACGCATGATCAAGATGGAACAGCTCAGACCGGTCAGCAAAGTAGAGAAGATCCTCTTCCCGATCGCTGTGCTGGTCATCTGTATCATCCTGCTCCCCTCAGCCACCCCGCTGGTCGGAGCCCTGATGTTCGGTAATCTGGTCAAAGAGTGCGGAGTCACCAACAGACTCTCTGATACCATGCAGAACGCACTGATGAACATCGTCACCATCTTCCTCGGCCTCTCGGTCGGTTCCAAGATGCAGGCTGACAAGTTCCTCAAACCTGAGACCCTCGGGATCCTCGCTCTCGGCCTCGTGGCCTTCTCCATCGGGACGGCAACCGGTCTGCTGCTTGCCAAGCTGATGAACAAGATGTCAAAACATCATCCGATCAATCCATTGATCGGAGCTGCAGGTGTCTCTGCCGTACCCATGGCCGCACGAGTTGCCAACAAGGTCGGACAGGAGGACAACCCGCATAACTTCCTGCTCATGCATGCGATGGGACCCAATGTAGCCGGAGTCCTCGGCTCTGCTGTCGCTGCCGGTGTCTTGCTTGCGATCGTTCCGGTCATCGCCGGATAACGCACAGCTCTGTCTGGATCCTGCACGCGGAGGATCTGACAGATTCATATAGATGGAGGCCGCAGCAGGGAAACCTGCCGCGGCCTCTTTCGTATCCAGGAGAGTTGAAAGAGGCCTCACGGCACGCCTTCATGCAATATCGTTGCCATATGACCCTGCCCGTGATATGCTTCCTGCATCAGGACAGGGAGGACAGCATGGGAATCAAGAAACGATCGGACTATATCAGCTGGGATGAATATTTCATGGGCGTGGCGATCCTCTCCTCGAAGCGAAGCAAGGATCCCTCCACCCAGGTCGGTGCCTGCATCGTGAACAGTCAGAAGAAGATCGTCGGGGTAGGATACAACGGATTCCCGATCGGCTGTGATGATGACGTGCTCCCCTGGGACAGGTCAGGTGATTTTCTCCAGACCAAATACCCGTATGTCTGCCATGCAGAGCTCAATGCGATCTTGAACAGCATCTCCCGTGAGCTGGCCGACTGCACTATCTACGTAGCCCTCTTTCCCTGCAACGAATGTGCTAAAGCCATCATCCAGTCCGGTATCAGGGAAGTGGTCTACCTCTCTGATAAATACGCCCATACCGATATCGTCAAGGCCTCCAAGCTCATGTTCGATCAGACAGGGGTCACCTACCGACAGCTCTCCCTCGAAGATCGCCGGATCACCATCGACTTCACCATCAGTGACTGAGATCAGGTCGCTGCTGACCCGATTTGCCGCTCATCAGATCCTCTTGAACATGACAGACACCTGCCCGTGTGGTAGTATATGAACATCTTCGTACCGTATCACTACAAGGAGTGCGTTCATGGGTACTATTCTGGCAGTCTGTCTCAATCCGACGTTTCAACGAACCTTCGTCGTCCCGCATCTGTGGGAGAACGAGGTCCTGCGCAGCAGCGAATACTACTACGATGTAGCAGGGAAAGGCCTGAACACCGCACGAATCCTCACCCAGCTCGGCTGTGATGCCATGCACCTCACGCATCTGGGCGGATCATTCATCGATCAGTTCCTCGAAGAGAATTCCAAGGCGAATCTGAAGATCTCCTGGGTCGACAGCGACAGCGAGATACGCACCTGCTATACCATCATCAATGCCGAGACCCATACCACCACTGAGATCGTCGAGGAGCCTCAGGAGGTCTCACCGGGGACTGAAGAGCTGGTCATGGAGCGGTTCAGGAGCCTGCTGCCGCAGATCGACACGATGGTCATCTCAGGGTCCATCGCTCCGGGATACTCTGACGGGTTATACCCCTCCATGGTGCGAGAGGCAAAACTGCAGCACAAGCGAGTGGTACTGGACATCAGGGGACAGACCCTGCTTGATTCCATGCAGTACCGCCCTGATGTCATCAATCCCAACTTCGTGGAGTTCGCCGGGACCTTCTTACCCAAACTGCCGATCAAAGAGCATGAGGATGATGAGCAGGTCAGAATGCTCGTGGAGGCAAAGATGCTTGAGATCAACAGGACCTATGGTGCTGCATGTGTTCTGACCCACGGCAGCAGACCGACGCTCTTTGTAGAAGATGGTCAGATACGCCAGTCCCCGGTCAAACGGATCGTACCGGTGAACACCATCGGATCGGGAGATGCCTTCACGGCGGGCTATGTGTCGATCATGATCAAAGGGGGGACCGTCGGTGAAGCCGTCCACAAGGGACAGGAGTGCGGGACCTCAATGCGCTGCACATACGTCCGGGTACGCTCTACTGACACATCGGGAGTTCTTCAGATACAGCAGAGGCCGCCTTGAAAGGCGGCCTCATACGCAGGTGACCAGAAGTGAAGTCTAGACTTCTTCCTGTCCCATGACATCCTTTACAGGATCTTTGGTGATCTTTCTACTGGCAAGATCTCTTGGGAGTACGATGTTCAGGAAGATAGCTGAAAGACCACCAGTGGTGATCGGGCTGCCGAACATGCCGGTGAAGAAGGGGTTGAAAGATGTCAGGATCTGGGGAACCAGAACGACACCCATGCCAAGGCCGAGACTGATCGCAATGATCAGGACTCCGCGTCGATTGATGGTACTGGTTGCGATGATCCTGATACCGCTTGCAGCGATGGTTCCTGCCATGACGATCATGGCTCCACCGATCACGGGGCTCGGGATCACACTGAAGACACCACCGACGATGGGGAACAGACCGAAGATCGCCAGCAGTCCCGCGATGAACATACCGACATAGCGGCTTGCCACACCGGTCATCTGGATGACCCCGTTATTCTGACTGAAGGTGGTGTTGGGGAAACTGTTGAAGACACCGGCAAGCAGTGAGTTGATACCATCTGCAAGGATACCACCGGAGATCCGTTTCATGTACACTTCGCCTTCGACAGGCTGTGCTGAGATCATGCTGGTAGCTGTCAGGTCGCCCATGGTCTCTACGGTCGTGATCAGGTAGAGCAGACACATGGGGATCACATACGGCCACGCGATGGCGAATCCATACTTCAGTGGGATAGGAGCGGTGATCAGACCGAGATCTCCCATAGCTGCAAAATTGACTTTACCCAATACGGCAGCGATGATATACCCGACCATCATACCGAGGAAGATCGATCCCATTCGCAGCCATTTGTTCTTGCTGCGGTTGAAGATGACGATAGCTATCAGTACGATACCAGCAAGGATCAGATTCTCTGACGCACCGAAGAACTCCGGTTTGTTCGCCAGAAGCCATGCCCCGCCGCCTGCATCGGTGATACCGACTTTGATCAGGTTGAAACCGATCAGCAGTACTACCACACCACTGACAAGAGGGGTGATGATCCTTCGAAGGAACGGGACGAATCGGCTGAAGATCATCTCGACAGGTGATGCGATGATGATGGTACCGAAGATCGCAGCCATCATCTGTTCATCTGAACCACCACTCGATTTGACGAAGAAACCGATACCGATGACCGTTGAGAGGAAGGTGAAACTGGTCCCCTGGATAGAGAGCAGCCCGGAACCTACCGGTCCGAACTTCTTGCACTGGATGAAGGTTGCGATACCTGAGACAAGCAGGGACATCGAGATGAGATAGCTCTTCATCCCCTGATCGACTCCCAGTGCTCCGGAGATGACGATAGCGGGAGTGATGATCCCGATGAAGATAGCAGCCATATGCTGCAGTGCAGCTACGAGTGTCTGGCCGAGTGGTGGACGATCATCAAGTGCGAAGATCAATTCGTCCTTTACCTCTTCCATTGAAGCATGTTTAGCCATAAAAAGCCTCCAGAATCTGATTGTGTTTTTATGATTTTACCATGGTTTTTTTCATATCCCTAGTGAATAAGTCGCAATATGTTGCAAAAGATATTAATTTATCGTTATAAGTGATCTCACAGCTGGTTTTACTTGATTGACTCCTTTTTCTCAGTTGCCTGATCAAGAAGCAAATTCCAACCTCTTAGCGAGAAGAGGAGGGATTGAAGACATGAAGATTTCAGAGGCTTCGTGACCATGAATGGGTCACGAAGAGTCTTCCGTGATATGTCCTGTCTATGCGATCCTCCGTGAACATCCTCAGAAATAGTAATGTTACTACAAGGTGAAATACGTGTTTTGTATCTGCGAGTATCTATTGGACACAGCTATTCTATGTTCCAGGGCACTTGTTCGGGGAGTGTATGGAAGGTTCTGTCTTACAGCTGTTGATATAACTTGCTGACCAGTGGATACCAGAGACCATGTTCCCAGATCTTCAAGTACAGTGATCTGGCATGAGTGACGACCTTGGTTGCTATCCTGATGATATCATCGATCACCTTTCGCAGGTGCTTTCTGCTCCCTGTGTGCCGATAGGGCAGGAGTCCCTCATGAGTACGAGTTGCCTGCCCGACACAGCGCAGCGTATTGAAAAGAGATCATCGCTATGTGCAGCAGCATCGCATTCACTGCCAGCTTTCAGGAAGGAAGTCTCTCACAGTTCATAACTGTCTTCCGTTCACTATGAAACTGCTCACTGGTAGCATGATCATGGTACAGCTCCAATACTGTATCAGGATCTTCATACAGGTTCGTCAAATAGACTTCCACCTCAGTTTCAGGAAACAGATATGCCTTCCCCTCATGATCAGTCGTACGAATGGTGACCCGATAGACTTGATCGACCAGTGCCAGGGTGTTCCCTCTGCGGCTTGAGGATGGCTGGTGGTCAGCACTCCAGTGTATACCGTTTTCCCCAGTCGTGGTTCACTGCAGGTACCACATACCAGTGCTCCGTTGTCCTTGTTCCAGGATGGAAGGTCAGTCTCTTGCATCGTAGCCGCTTCAGTGGTACGGTGTTCATAGTGTTTTTGGTAGAAGAGGGAGTTTTTGCCGGGTCCACCCAACAAAGGGACCTCCTCTCCACGCCTCCTGTAGAGATACTCTATCCCTGTTACTCGTCCTTCCAGTACACCACATCAAAACCTCCAAGGGAACTATTCATGTGTGGTTCCTTTGGGAATTTTCCTATTCGGGTTAGTAAGTGATTTCACTACTGGTTTTATTGATTGAGTTTATGCCCAATGTGTTGTAAAATGTTGCAAACAAAGAGGACCTATATGATAACAGAAAAAACGTTCAGAAACGACGGATATGCGAAAGTAACAGGAAGAGCTGCCTATGCAGACGATATCTCCTTTGCAGGGACCCTGCACATGGTTCCGGTCTACTCCGATTTGATCGCAGCGAACAACGTGGTCGTTGACGCCAGCGAAGCGATGAAGGTACCTGGCTGTATACGCGTACTGACAGCGAAGGATGTACCGGGAACCACCTGCTTCGGGCAGATCGAACAGGACTACCCCATGCTGATCACTGACACCATCCGCTCCTGGGGTGATGTCGTGGCACTGGTCATCGCAGAGACACGAACGATCGCATTGGAAGCATCGGCGCTGGTCGTCGTGCACGGGGACCCGGTCAAACCGGTCCTCACGATAGAGGATGCGCTGAAACCCTATGCACGGGTAGTCCCCTCATACGGAGACTCGAACATCGTCGTGCACCACCGGATGCGGCATGGGGATCCAGAAGCCATGTTCGACCAGTGTGAACTGATCATCGAAGAGGATTTCGAGACACAGATCATCGAGCAGGGCTATATGGAGCCTGAAGCTGCCATCTGTGTCCCGAGACATGACGGGGTGATAGAGATCTACGGAAGCATGCAGCATCCGTTCAGCACCCGCAGATTCACCGGGGCCCTGCTCGGAGAGCCCCTTTCGAACATCGAAGTCTATACCATCGCCGTAGGCGGCGGGTTCGGCGGCAAAGATGATACTGCCGCCATAGTCTGTGCACGTGCGGCCCTCGGGGCACGCCTGCTGAGCCGCCCGGTCAAGATGACCTACTCACGTGAGTGGTCGATGCGGGAGTCCTACAAACGACATCCCTATAAGCTGCACTATAAGGTAGGAGTGACCAGTGAGGGTCAGATCCTTGCAGTCAAGACGCAGATGTATGCCGACTCAGGAGCCTATCTCTCTGTCACCCCATGGGTGACCTGGAGATCTACCGCTCAGTGCTTCGGCCCCTACTCCATCGAACATGTCCATGCCGATGTCTACGGCGTAGCTACCAATAACGTCTTTACCGGTGCCATGAGAGGCTTCGGTTCTCCGCAGGTGAACTTTGCCACAGAACAGCTGATCGACATGATCGCACAGAGACTGAACGTGCATCCGCTGGGGATCAGAAGGATCAATATGGTCAAACAGGGAAGTTCCACGGTCACCGGACAGGTCCTCGATCAGCACACGGTCAGTATGGAAGAGGTCATGAACAGCACCGTCCATGAGATCGGCTACCGTAAGAAGTATGACAGATGCTCACACGGTGTCAGTGAGACCGATGAGCTCTACGGGATCGGTCTCTCGATCAGCTATCGGGGCGCAAGTCTCGGAGCAGAGGGTATGGATTTCTGTTCAGCGATCATCAACGGTCAGTATGATGGATCCATCCTGCTTGAGACCGGTATCCATGAGAACGGACAGGGCTCAGAATCAGTCATGATGATAGTCCTTGCAGAGGAACTGGGTATCCAGCTCAAGAGGATCCGATACCGGAGGTCCTCCACGAGCACCATCCCTGACAGCGGGACGACCGTTGCGACCCGCGGGACGATCATGGGCAGCAGCTCGGTGGTGATCGCAGCGAAGAACTTCAAGGAACTGCTCGCCACACACCTTGCCGAACGCCTCAAATGCACTCCTGAAGAGGTCACCTTCCATAATGACAAGATCTGGGGACTGACCTTCGCCCAGTCTCTCACCTGGGAGGAGGCTATGAAGGAGCTGTTCCTTCAGCGCGTCACCCCCTACGCCTTCGGCACCTTCAAAGCCCCGGATGTCAGCTGGGATGACACCGTCGGACAGGGTAACGCCTACTTCACCTACGTCTACAGCTGCCAGGCAGCTGAGGTCTCAGTGAACAAAAAGACCGGGAAGATCAAGCTGCTCAATGTGGTGGCCTCACACGATATCGGGAAGGCGATCAACCGGGCGATGGTACTCGGTCAGATCTATGGGGGAGTCACGCAGGGGATCGGTATGGCACTCTCAGAAGAGATCAAGCGTGAAGACGGAAAGATCACCACGCTGAACTTCGACACCTACAAGATCCCGAGGATCACCGACCTTCCCGAGATGACCGGAATCATCGTAGAGAACAGCGATCCGCAGTCCCTTACCGGGGCAAAGGGGATCGGAGAACCTGCACTTGAGCTCATAGCACCGGCTATAGCGAATGCAGTCTATAATGCGACAGGGATCAGGTGTACATCGCTACCGCTGAACATCGACCCACAGGAGTTGAAATGAGCAACATCATAACCGTGAACAACCGCCCCATACAGGTGAGTGACGAAGATAAAGAGCTGACATTACTGCACTTCCTCCGGGAACGACAGTTCCTCCACGGCGTGAAGAACGGCTGCGAGAAGGGCGTGTGCGGAAGCTGTACGGTCGCCCTTGATGACAAGGCCGTACGATCGTGTAAGATCAAAGTGGAGAAGGCCATCGGGAAGCAAGTGATCACCATAGAGGGTATGGAGTACCCCAATGGGAAGATCCACCCTCTCCAGCAGGCTTTCATCGATGCAGGAGCTGTGCAGTGCGGGTTCTGTACCCCGGGCATGATCATGTCAAGTTACATCCTGCTGCTGCACAACAGCAAGCCCTCCCGGGAAGAGATCAGAAAGGCCCTGAGGGGTAACCTGTGCCGATGCACCGGGTACCAGCAGATCGTCGATGCGGTACAGCTTGCTGCTACCTATATCGAAGAGCAGGGACTCTCTCCCAAAGCAGGCTGCCTGAGCTCATAGCACTGCACAAGGGGCCCTTATACCAGAAAGAACGAGCTGAACAGGATATCCTGTTCAGCTCGTTCTTTTTGTGCTGCCGCTCTATCTGCAGCGTCAGAACTCGTACCATCGGCGCACTACAAGCAACAGGCCGCCCTCATTCGAAGGCGGCCTGTCATCAATTCAGAGAATCAGAGGAGCGTATCAGCAGCAGCTTTCATCACCACAGCTGTATGCACCCGGTTTGATCTGATCACCATGTTTCGCCTGTGCGGCTTTGATCTTGGCAATCGCTTCATCCCATTTGGTGAACAGGAGTTCAGGACAGCTGGCATCCATCTTTGCGAAGAATGCTTTTGATCTCTCGAGTTTTGCGATCCACTTGTCACATCTGAAGGTGAACTGGTAGGTGTAATCTCCGAGGGTATAGTCGATATCGAGGAATTTCTTGAACAGGACCTTGAGGTCTTCGTACAGGGGGATCTTTCCGGTAGGAGTACATACTGCATCATATTCGCCATGTACTCTTCCCTCTGCCCAATGCAGCCAAACTTTCTTGGCAAGCTTGTCGGTACAGAATTTCCCGTCGGGGTTTCTCAGGAAGTAGTTCGTTGAGAAGACCTTGGGGACCTCTTTCATATCATTCACGAAGTTGATGTTGTTCATGGTGTACTCACCAAGGGGGTATGACACGAAGTCCATGTTTGCCATGGGACTCGGGTTTCTCACACCTTCAGCACCGAGAGTCGCAGAAGTCGTCTCTGATTCGAGCGTACAGGCCTTGAGGAGGATACCCTCTTCCCATGATGCTGACTCTTCACAGGGTACGGTAGTATCACTGTCACGACCACCGTAGAGAACACCTTCAACCTTGACACCCTCTTTTGCATCGAAACCAGCTTTATCGAAGTTAGCCAGATAGTCGAGTCTCATGGTATATCGTGAGTTGCCGTGTGCGACAGGTATCTCATTACCGGCAGCATCCTTCTTACCTTCGTACCAGTCAGCTCCTGAATGGTTATCACCAGTCTTCGGTGTCTCAAGTCCTGAACCGAGCCAGTAGGGGTTGTTATCCGGTCCACGAAGAACGTTGGAGAAGATGATCTCCTGTTCTTTGTTGAGGTTCTCGAAGATCAGCGGATCGTCATTGGCATTCACGTCCTTGATGATACCGAAGATACCCTGCTCGACGTTGACGGCTTTGAACTGGCCGTCGATGTTCCTGAAGTATGCGATATCATCACCGACGATCTCTTCACCGGGAATCATCGCTGTGGAAGTCTTTCCACATGCTGATGGGTAGGCACCGGCGAAATAGGTCCTTCGGGCAGCATCTTCGTTGATACATGCCATGACGAACATATGCTCACACAGCCAGCCTTCCTTACCTGATTTGCTGATCGCAAGTCGCATGGAGTGTTTCTTGAGTCCGACAGAGTTACCTGCATACTGAGCATTCATCGAATATACGATGTTGTTCTGTGTATCCATGTAGATCCTTCGTTTGTCGATGTTCTTCGAACATCCTCTCTCATCCTGAGCTCCGGCTGAGTGGATGAATCTGAAGAAATCATCTTTGTCATCTTTCATGCTCTTGAAGTGTTCGTAAGCTGATCGGTAGAGAATAGCTTCTGAGTGAGCTACATACCAGGAATCAGTGAACTGAACGCAGGGGATGGTGAACTCGGAGAAGGCAGGACCTTCACAGAAGAATTTGACCACTGCGTCTTTTCCTTCCATGTTGTTCTTGGCAATCCCCATGATCTCTTCAAGGCCTTCTTCATACGCCACAGAGTTCAGGGACTTCATCTTCTCAAGATTCTCTTTATATACCATGTATCGTGTATTTTTCTTGTCACGAGCCTGATCACCATAGCCATCCCAGTGAATGGTCTGACCATCTTTAGCAAGCTTGAATTCTTCACCCTTGGCAATAGCCATATCTCTGATGTACTGCTCATCTTCTGCGCTGTCATCACACACGTAGATAGATGCAGGGTTACAATGCTCTGCGAATGAACCGACAAAGTCCATAACTTTCTCATTTTCGAGAACAGCGAGCTTGTTGAAGCTGGCTTCGTTCATTTTGCTTTTCAGCAGATCCGTATACTTAGAATTCATGTATTACTCCTGTGATAAAAGTTATCCACTTTGATATTAACTGTTTATTGGCAACAAATTCAATAGGTTTTTCCGCCGCATGGAATCATTTTCGAAAATGAGAATGATTTTCACCATGAATGACTGTGATACTGTATGATCACTCAGTATCTTAGTCGGTCAGCAACCAGGACTGCAGTCGATCCATCGTGTTCGAATCACAGTGCACCCGCTCTCTCAGATACCCGGTGAACCCGCCGTAACTCTCTTCCACCACATCAAGCACTTCGGTGATGGAAGCCCGATCCACAGTAAGGAACGGCTGAGCCACATGGGGCGGTACATCCAGACCATACTGGTCTTTGAACCGTCTGAGATACCGTTCAAGTACCTGTGCCTGGAGAGTCCGGTCTTTGGCACTCTGCAGATAATCACCGATGATCGTCTCCCGGTCCACCCCGCAGTCTGGAGAAAGAGTGCGGTAAGGAACCCAGTCCGGTCCTTCCCCCCTGCGCAGTGAATGAGCACGGAAGGACGCTCCTTCGCGGTGATCAGCGAGACTACCTGCCTGACCTCCTCCACACACAGTTCAGGCAGGGCTCGATAGCTCCGGGCAAGATACTGCTTCGCATCCACACTTCCCGCCTCTACTGCGGCACGACGGTATAAGGCGATCACATGATCGAGACCGAGCATGCCGGCACTGAAGTCTATATGATGATTCGCCACACCCGCGATCGGGGGATCAGGCTGAGCTATCCGTTCCGAAGCTGATCGGAGGTCTATGATGTCAGTCAGGTGCAGGGCTTCGATCTCGCGGCGTTCCTCATCGGTAAGCCCATGGAGCTTACCCATCCGATAGAGCCTCCCCTCCTTGAGCGGAACCGGGCACAGCCCGGCAAGATACCCCACATCCCTGAAATTCCGCTGCACTCTCAACTGTTCTATCGCATTCACCCGGAGATCTCCTTCAATCGGGCCTCAAGTGCCCGCAGGAACAGCCCGACATCGCTAACGACCCCGACAGCCTGTCCCGAACCCCTGTCAGAGAGTTTCGTGACAACAGCGGGGTTGATGTCCACACAGATGGTCTTCACATAGGAGGGTGTCATATTCCCGGTACCGATCGAGTGCAGCATGGTAGAGAGCATGATGATCATGTCAGCGTCCTCGATGATCTGTGCATAGAGACGCTGTGCTTCGAGCATGTCATTGACAGTCTCGGGCAGCGGACCGTCATCCCTGATCGATCCTGCCAGACAGTAGGGTATTCCCGATCGTTCCACTGCATACATCAGCCCTTCGGTAAGGATCCCCTCAGCGATAGCCTCTCTGATCGAACCGGCGCCATAGATCGTGTTGATAGCTTTCATATGATGGTTGTGTCCGTGTTCCGCGACGATACCGGTCTTCAGATCCACCCCGAGGGATGTCCCGTAGAAGCGATACTCAAGATCATGGACCGCTACGGCATTCCCACCAAGGAACCCCTGGATGTACCCGCTATCGATCAGAGAGGCCAGGGCATCCGCACCTCCGGTATGGACGACCACCGGGCCGCAGACGACCACGACCTTCCCCTGCTGATCTTTCACCTTCTGCAGTTCATCAGCGATCCGCTCTACGGCGACCGTCCCGCTTCTCTCAGAGGAGACATCGTTTGCCATGAACGCAAACCCTGTCCGCTTCTCGATCGCCGGTGGATAGACCCGGACAGAATCACTTCCGCAGACCACCCGATCACCCTTTCTGATATCACGGAGTTTCACGCACCTGAAGGACTTCTCTCCCTCGTAGACCAGTGCAGCATCCATTCGTTGAGACAGCACCTCGTTCCAGGCGCCTTCATAGTAGACTTCCGTCCGATGATTGGTCGTCGAGTAGAACCCCTGGGGGACAAAGGAGTCCTTCAGGGCAGGGATCATCACAGCAGGAGGGACCATCTGCTCGAACACCCCGAAAGCGGTGAGACGGTCAGCGATATGCTGTACCAGATCCGGGGATTCGGCGATCAATGCGAATTCCAGGACCGAAGACTCCCCCGGGAGCTTCCCCACATCGAAACGGGAGATATGGTAGTCCCCCTGCTCATCGAGGATGGTGTTGAGGATCTTCGAGAAGATCCCTGAATCGATAAGATGGCCTTCTGCGCAGAACATTCGTTTATTCATATCTATGTCATACCACTGATTGCCCTGCATGTAAAGAAGAGCTCAGCGCCGCCGGCCCATCTGTGACAGGTGTATCGATCACTGAGTGAAAAACATACTCAGCAGACGCTTTTGATGATACACTGTAAGACACACGTCTAAGAGCGAGGGATCCATGGATACAACCAGCGTTTCATTGACCGATCAGAGCGTCCCCCTGAGAGAGAAGTTCGCCTATGGGGTCGGCTGTCTCGGGCAGAATATGATCTACACCTTCTTCGGGACCTTCCTTCTCTACTTCTACACCGAGATCTTCGGCATCCTGCCGGCTGCAGCCGGACTGCTGCTGCTCATCTCCCGCATCTGGGATGCGGTGAACGACCCCATGATGGGGATCCTGGTCGACAGGACCCAGAGCAGATGGGGCAAGTTCAGGCCCTACCTGCTCTTCTCACCGATCCTCTTCGCGATCTTCGCCGTACTATGCTTCGCCAACCCGCAGTTCTCCGATGCCGGACGGCTTGTCTATGCATACATCACCTATATCATCTTCGGAATGGTCTATACGGCCTCTGATGTCCCCTACTGGGCACTTTCCGGTGCTATCACCACCGATGCACAGGAACGTAACAGTATCGTCATGTTCCCCCGTTTCGTCGGGACCTTCGGTGCGGCGATCGCAACGGTCGGCACCCTGCCGCTGATCTATCTCTTTCGAGATCTTGCCGGGGGGAATACCGCTGCCGGGTACCAGCTCACCGCAGCCCTGTACGGCATCATCACCATCGGCTGCTTCCTTGTCACCTTCCTCTTCGTCAAGGAACGCGTACAACCGGTAAAAGACAGGAAGACGACATTCCGGACTGCCATGCAGGCGATCACCCGTAACAGACCGCTCATGATCGTCATCATCTCAGGGTTCTTCTCAGGCATCGCACAGACTGCGAAGCTGCAGGCTCTGATCTATTATGCCGCCTACAACCTGAACAGTGAGAGCCTGTACACCCTTCTGGTGGGGATCAACATCCCCTTTCTGCTTGTCGGGATCCTCCTGGTTCCCTTCTTCACCCGGTATCTCGGGAAGAAAGGGACCTATATCGCATCGAACATCGTCTATGCCGTCTCATCCCTCGGGTTCTTCCTCTCAGGATGGGACAGCTTCATCACGATCCTCATCTGGAACTGTCTGGGTTCCTTTGCCATGGGTATCCCGCTGGTCATCCAGACCTCCATGATCGCTGATACCATCGAGTATGCCGAACTGTATACCGGAGAACGGGCTGAGGGGACCATCTTCTCCACCCAGACCTTCCTTGCCAAGCTCACCGCAGCAGCGACCTCCGGACTCATCGGGTTTCTGCTTGCGACCCTCGGCTTCCGGCAGGTGCGATGCAGTCCCAGCAGGTACTCAGTGGTATACACAGCATCACGGCCCTTCTGCCGTTCTTCGCCAGTGCTGTCGCTTTCGTGACCATGCTCTTCTATCCGCTCTCAGAGAAAGAACATGCAAGAATCGTTCAGCAGCTCGCAGAAAGGGCTACCGCACCGTGATCTGACTCTTGTCCGGCACATGCTTTATCTCTACAATGGCGCCATGGAACTCATGGCACCCGCAGGCGATCTTCAATCAGCATACCAGGCATTGACTCATGGAGCCGATGCCGTATACCTGGGCCTCCAGGACTACTCTGCCCGAAGATCAGCAACGAACTTCTCGATCGAAGAACTCAGAAGGCTGAAGTCCTATGCCCTGGAGCATGGAAAGGCCATCTATGTCACGATGAACACCATCATCAAGGATGATGAGCTTGCGGGGGTCCTGCAAATGCTCCATCATCTGGCACTGATCGCCGTCGACGGCATCATCGTGCAGGATCTCGGGCTGGCCGGCATCATCAGGACCCACTTCCCCTCGATCGGGCTGCACGGATCCACCCAGCTGGCAGTCCATACGGTCAGTGGAGTCAGATATCTGCAGTCGATAGGGTTCACCCGGGTGGTACTCGCACGGGAACTGACGATCGAAGAGATCACCCATATACGAAAGGCCTGTCCGAAGGTGGAGCTGAAAGTCTTCATCCACGGGGCGCTGTGCTACGGCTTCTCAGGTCTCTGCCTCGCTTCGAGTGCGATCCTGCACCGCTCAGGCAACAGAGGAGCCTGCGGTCAGATATGCCGTACCTGGTCTACCCTCATCGAAGAGGATGGACAGCCTCAGCAGCTGAGCGGAACGGATTCTTCTTCTCGATGAAGGATCTGGCATCAGATCATGACATCCTGTCGCTCAGAGCCATCGGTATCGATGCCCTGAAGATAGAGGGGCGCATGAAAAGCCCCTCCTTCACCGCCAGTACGACACGTTTCTACCATGACATCCTTACCGGATCGCCTGAGGATCCGACCCCTTCTCAGATCGCCTTCTCCCGTGAGCAGACTGCAGGATGGACCACAGCCTACCATCGTCCCGATACAGCAGGTATCGACAGTCCCCTGATCAGTACTGACTTCCCCGGTCATACCGGCGTGCCTGCCGGGTCGATCGAGAAGGTCGATCGCAGAAGGGTTCTCATACGGCTGTCAGTCAGGATCTCATTACGTGACGGTCTGATGGTGCTGAGCCCGGACCGGGAGCATCCGGGACTCAAGAGTTCACGATCGTTCGGTGTGACAGGGATCTCTGATCAGCACGGCAGGCGCTGCACCACCGGGGAGCCGGGCAGCAGGGTCTGGATCGATACAGCCTTTCGGTTGACAGAGGCTGACACATTGCACAAGGTCTCATCCCATGACCAGGAGCTCCCGCTGGTGAACCCGGCATCGCTGAGCCTCTCCCGCTACCGGCTCACCGCCGATTTCTTCCTTGAGCAGACCACCTGTACCATGACAGCCTGTATACCGGAGATCGGCTGGGAGTTCTCCCATTCCATGGAGATCACGGTGCATGAGGCAGAGAATCCGAAGGATATCCTGCCGATACTCACGAAGGTGTTCGCTTCTTCGAACCATGAGCTTCCCCTGCAGGTCGTCTCCCTGCGGCTGCACCAGCATGCCGATCAGGACATCTTCATCCAGCAGAAGGAGCTCAAACGGATCAAGCATACGATGTACGACCGGATGACAGGAGAACTGAATGACTTCATCAGCGAGAGGAGTACTGCCATAGCCCGGACATCCATGAGCCCGGCAGCTCAGTCCGAGATCAGTCTGCCGGCACGATCTCAGATCGGCAGAAAGCTCAGCTGCATCGATGGGATCTGGTACCTCCCTCTCGATCCGGTCCAGTTCGATGAGCAGGCCCATACCCGATTATGGGAGCAGCAGATCAGAGAGCTGAGAGAAAGGGATCCCCATGCTGTGATCGTCATCGGTCTCAATTCGATCGGGCAGATCCCGTGGTACCAGGAGCAGCAGGGACTGTTCTGCTATATCGACACCTATCTCTACTGTGCCAACCGGTATACCGCCTGTACCATCGCACAGGGGGTGAAGGGGTGCATCGGTGCCTATTACTGGCTTGAGGATACCGACCCGCCAAAGAGCTTTCCCGCTGAGGTCTGGGGACTGCCGATGACCGCTGTCGATCGGTCGTTTCAGGTCCCGATCTTCATCAGCAGGACCTGTTTCCGACGTGACAGTCTCGCGATGCCGTGCAGCAGCTGTGCAGGCAGATCACATACCTACAAACTGGCCCAGCAGGGAATGACCTTCACCGTAGAGGTACGCGACTGCATGAGTTATGTCTATCTTGATCACTGATAAGATACCCTGAAGCCTCAGAGGGAGAATCTCCCGTAGACCGGCTGCCCGCAGGCAGCACACCTGCCGCCCTTCAGATTCCGGGTCACATCGAACCTGGCCTCCCCACGATACCCGTGACTGTTGATCAGACGCCTCCCGCAGGAGGGACATGCTGTTGCCTCATACCGGAGGTTGACGCTGTTCCCTGCATAGATATGAGGGACAGGGGAAGCAGCTGCCGCACTGAGCATCTCACTGAGATACGCTTCAGAGGTGGGAGCCCGGTCTGCCATATGGTAATGGGGAAAGAATCTGGAGAGGTGCCACACCTGCACCCCGCAGTCTGCCAGAGCCTGCCCGGCAGTCTGAATATACTCAAGGCTATGGAATCCCTCTATGATCATCGTGGTCACTTCGAGTACCGTGTCGGGATCCCGGGCGATCCGCTCTATCGATGCCATGACAGGCTCCAGAGCTCCTGAGCAGATATCCTGGTAGAATGCAGCATCACCTTTGAGATCGATGTTGAAGGCGTCGATGTGGGGCAGCACCCGCTCGAGTGACTCCGGGGTGAAGGACCCGTTGGTGATCATACAGTTCAGCCCTCCGGCCTCATGTACCAGTTCTGCCGTCCTGAGCATATAATCCTGCCAGACGATCGGGTCCGAGTAGGTATAGCTCATGATCTTGAGTCCTTTGGCTTTCATCAGACCGACCAGCTCTTCGGGAGAGACTTCGGGTACCGGTGACATCGAAAGGGCCTGCTGCTGATCGGGGGCATAGAATCCATCGGGCTGGCTCATCTCATAGTTCTGGCAGTACTGACAGTGAAAGTTACATCCGAACAGCGCGATCGAGAGGGTCTTCGCACCCGGCATGAAGTGATACAACGGTTTCTTCTCGATCGGATCGACTGCTGCAGTGAGCACCTGTGCATAGCCGCGGGTCCGCAGCTGGCCGTTCACCTGCTCACGTACACCGCAGTAGCCCTTCCCGCCTTCAGGTATCCTGCAGCGTCTGTAACAGAAATCACATCGCACTGCTGTACTACTCATCCTGAACCTGCCCCTCCTGGAAGACTTCAGCCTGAAAGACCCGAAACCTGCAGCTGGTCTCAAGCCATGCATCAGGGTCCAACCCTGCTTTGAGGGAAAGATGCGTCAGGGTCGTCTCAAGGTCCCAACCCTGCTCTTCGGCGACCTGCGGAAGGAAGACCGCTGTCCTTCCGCTGCAGGTGAGGATGATGCCGTCTCTTCCGAGGATGATATCATGATAGGAGTCGATCTCCTTCGGTTCACTGAGGACCGAGAGTTCGATCAGCAGGTCATCAAGCTCCTGCTCGGTCACCGGAGGGAATCGCGGATCGAAGAAGGCTGATTCGACAGCCAGTCGCTGTACCCCCTCGTAGAGCGGTTCCCTGCCGATGATCGATCCGATACAGCCCCTCAGTTCACTGTCAGCTGATTCAGGGTCCTTCTGCTTGAGCGTGACGAACACCCCGACAGGTTCCTGCAGATGAGTGAACCGCTGATAGATATCCTGCACTGAGGCGAACTCATGACAGGCGATCTCCGGATCATGGACCACCTGTGCAGTGATCACGTTTCGTGCGGTACGTATGAGCAGCTCCCGCTCTTGCTGTGTAAGCATGGTCATCTCCCTTTGGTATGTGTGCTGTTCCTGCCCGAGCTCATTCCCATATGACACTGCAGTAGGAGACGAACTCAGGGAGCGGCGCATCGACCAGATCGTTCGAGGTATACTGATCCGCGATCACTCCGTTCATCTCAAGCTTGTGTGCTATCGAGGATGCGAGAAGGGCAGCTGCGAACCCGCAGATGGTAGGGTGTTCCTCTCTGCAGCGATCGATGAGCTCCTCGATCGACCCGTCGAGGAATCCCTGTGCATAGGAACTGTCAGAGAGCGCGACGGTCTCCAGGATCTGTTCCATATCATCGATGCCGTATGGGATGTGTCCGAACCGCTCCCCATAGTGGGTGAAATCCGAGCTCGCGATGATCACCGTCCGTCCGGAGACCAGCTCATCGCGACCGATCGCTTCGATCAGCGCATCGGCAAGGGCATGCACCCGCTCGCCGCTGGTGAAGTGAGAGACCAGACCGATCGATACATGGATCTCATGTCCGAGCAGCTCTGATGCACGGGCGATAAAAGGCAGGAACATCTCCACGGCATGTTCATCTTTGACCACCTTCTCGTCACACTCCTCCATGGTTTCAGGCAGTCCCTGACACAGAGGATCATAGGGGAGGTCCTTGAGGGGTGTCTCCAGATTGGAGAATGCAGCACCGGTGATCGTATCATTCGGCAGATAGGTATAGTGAGAGGGAGAGAGGATACATACACGCCTGAGATCCTGTGGAAGATTCACGAAGAATCGGGCGATACCTCTTCCCGAATAGTAGAGTCCCGCATGGGGAAGTACCGCGATCCTGGAAGAGAGCAAGTCCTCTCCCCCTGCGGCTGCTTCCAGATAGGAGTCGATCTCCTGACGAAGCAGCACCGGGTCATCGGCATACCAGGAACCGGCGAATCTGGCTTTTCTATAGGGAAGTTCGTTACTCATGCAGTACCTCCTTCGTTCCTACCGGTAGTATACTACAGTGCCGGTGCGATTGTAAGAGAAGCTGTCTATGATATCCCCCTGCAGGGGGTATCATACTCCCTGATCGATCCTGCGGATCTGCTCGAGCACCGACTCATTGACCGGCAGGCGCATACCGAATTCAGCAGCTTTACGAACGATCGTACCACTGAAGAGTTCCACCTCGGTAGGTCTTCCCGCCTCTACATCCTGGAGCATGGAGGTCTTCCCATCCGGGTGAAGCGTATCGAGCAGCTCACACCAGCGAAGGAAGTCATCATAGGAGAGAGGACAGCCGGTGTGACCGGAGAGCTCGATGACTTCCAGGATCAGAGCCTTCATCAGATCGAAGGCCTCCCCCGGCTGCTGGAACTCCCGGTAGGGGCTCTCAGCACAGCAGATGCCTGATTGATCCCGGTGTTCACCATCAGCTTCCACCACAGCTGGTACTCCATATCCTGTGGGACTTCCACCACCACGTTCGCATCCTCCAGGTATGTTTTGACCTGCTGCACCCGCTCGCTCAGACAGGAGAGGTCGTTCTTCTTCTCACCGAAGATGATCCTGCCAGGCTGTACGAAGTGCAGTCTGTTCTCTATCCTCACCGTATCCTGTCCCACGGTAAGACCATAGAACACATGCTCACTGCCATAGCGCTCAAGCAGGATCTCTTCACTTGCAAGTCCGTTGAGCAGCGAGAGGATCTGTGTCCCCGGACCAATGAGCCGATCCACCATGGGAAGGATCTCATGGAACTGATTGAATTTCACTGCGATGATCACCAGGTCTGCGGTATACTCCCCTGAAGAGGGATCCACGATCTGAGGATACCAGTGTTCCCCGTTGATGATCAGCCCCTCAGAGGCATACCGTTGTGCACGTTCACCTTGTGCCGCTACGGCGACCGTATCGCCATGGGTCTTCTCGAGCCGGAACCCGAGGGAGGCCCCTACGCTCCCGCCCCTACGATGACACATCTGTCAATACTCATATCGAAACACTCCTTATACCCGTTTTATCTTCCACTTCCCCCGCTTGAAGGCCATACCGAGGACCAGCATCTCCGCTGCCTCTCCGAAAAAGAAGCAGTACCAGACCGCAGATAGAGGGGCCTGGAACACGTATATGATCACCGCAGTATAGGGGATCATGATGATCCATTTCGCAGTGATGCAGCTTACCAGGAACGGCATCGTATAGCCTGATCCTGAGAAGACCGAAGCCCAGCCGAGGGAGATCGCGGCAATGATCAGGGAGGGGACGACCACACGAAGCATGATGGCCCCCTGTGCCACCTCCTGCAGATCGGTAAGGAACAGACCCAGCAGTTCATCAGGGAAGACCATCACGAAGAAGACGAACACTGCGGTCACCGCACCGCCTATCAGAGAGGAGAACCAGGCGGTCCTGACTGCTCGGTCAATGTGATTCGCCCCGAGATTCTGCCCGGCTATGGCTCCCGACCCCATCACTATACCAAGGATCGGCATGAAGATGAAGGAGTAGATCCGCATCCCGACACCTATGAGCGCTATGGCTGCGGTCCCGTAGAACCCCACGAGCTTCACCAGCAGACTGTTTGCTGAATTCCTGAAGAGCATCTCGAACCCTGAGGGAAGCCCGACAGTCAGCAGTTTCCTGTCGATCTCCCTGTCGAGGGTACACATCCCTCTCCAGGTGATCTTCACCTGTGCCTTGCCGAGCAGCAGCAGGAAGAACCCTGCCAGAAAGGCTATGGAGATCGAGATGACCGTAGCCAGAGCGGCACCGAAGACTCCCAGACCGAACCCGGGGATACCGAGACCCGGGATCGTGTCGAACATGAGTACAGGATCGAGGATCATATTCACTACCGCAGAGACCACCAGCAGATACATGGGGGTCTTCGCATCTCCGGTACACCGGAAGATGGTATTGACACTGAAGGAGGAGAAGAAGATCGGGATGAACAGGGTCCTCAGATAGCCGTAGGATCGGGCATGCGATATCACCACGGGATCTGACGTGAACAGTCGCAGCAGCGGCTCGAGAGAGATCATCAGGGCCAGTGCCGCAGCGACCGAGACCAGGAACTTGCAGGTGATCGTCTGTTCGGCAGTCTTCTGCACCCGCAGCGAGTCACCGGCACCGAAGCTTTGAGAGATCAGCGAGACCGAACTCATACCGATGACCTCATTGACCACTTCGAAGATCCAGAAGATCGATACATAGATGGTCACGGCCGCGACCGCCTCATAGGAGATCCTTCCGATCCAGATCATATCGACCAGATCATAGAATCCCTGCAGCAGCAGTCCCGACATCGTCGGGACTGCCATGTACATGATGTGTCGGGGGATACTCCCCTCTGTCAGATCAGCCATCTCACATCCTCACTCTTCCAGCAGCTTCCTCATCGAACGATCAGTATAGCGAATGGGAACGCATAAAAAAAGCAGTCACTGATGAAGTGACTGCTTTTTTTATGGATCATGGGGCCTATTCGGGACTAGCGGAGACCGTATCGCTGTACGAAGGCTTCGGCATTCTGGATCGAACCACCGGCTGCCCCTTTCACGATGTTGTTCACCATGAGGGTGAATCCCAGTTTGTTGTTCTTCTTCTTCACTCGGCCGGTATAGACTACCATACCACGGGGAGTTCCCCAGAATGCGTACTTCGGCTGAGGGAAGGTGTTGTCAGGATCGTAGACTACCGGTTTCAGTGGAGAAGAGGGAAGTCCTGACTCCTCTATGACGAACTCATCCCAATCACGTATGATATCTTCCACGTTCACATCCTCTTCGAAGGTCAGCCAGACCGTCTCAAGGTGGCCGAACATCACGGGGACTCTCACGCTGTAGGCATAGACTTCGGGATCGATCGACAGGATCTTCTTGATCTCCTTCTCGATCTTCTCCTCTTCCTGTGCGATATAGGGGATGACATTATCGGTGATATCGAATGAGGACAGCCCGGGATACCCGGCGCCGCTCACCGACTGATAGGTCGAGACAGATATCTCTTTGATCCCGTGTTTGACCAGGGGTGCAAGCGCGAGAGCAAGACCGGTGGTCACACAGTTCGCATTGGTCACCACGAATCCCTTCTCGGGGTATCCCTGCTGCTGTATCAGTTCGAGGGATTCCATATTCGCTTCGGGGATCATGATCGGTACACTCTTCTCGTATCTCATCGCCCCTGCATTCGAGAAGATGTAGAATCCGTAATCTCTCAACTCAGGTTCAGCGGTCTTTGCCACATCTGCAGGCATAGCAGAGAATACGATCTGTACCCCTGCTGCTTTCATCGCTGCAAGATCATACTCCTGTATGACGATGGGCTTGATGATGTTCTCCATCTCGAACGGCAGCACCCAGTGTACAGAGTTTCCGTACTGCTGTCCTATGCGGGCTGCTGAAGCAGTGATATACTCGATCTCGAACCAGGGGTGATCGGCCAGCATCCACATGAACACCTGTCCGACTGCGCCGGTCGCGCCGATGACTGCTACTTTGATCTTTTCCATGGTGTCCTCCACTCGTTGGTTTGACGATGCCTCTAGCTCGTCTGAATATTTATACATTATATATACACTTTTGCTGATAAACTCAAGTGCTTTTTGCTAATGTGTTGCTATAATAACAGTTTGTTACATGTATTACAATATGTTATTTTAGATCATTTATGTTTTTTCTACTGGATTCTACGATAATGGCATGATATACTTAACACATGATTAGTAACGGTACAGCAAACCTGCCGCTCCATCCGGGAAAAGTCCCCTCCTGGCTCTATGAGCGGATGGAGAAGATCGGATTATCGATCACTGAGCTCATACTCATGGAATACGGCACGAGTGGGTTCCTGTCGAGAATCAGTGATCCCTACTGGTTTCAGGCGTTCGGCTGTGTGATGGGTATGGACTGGCACTCATCAGGGATCACCACTTCGGTTCTCGGCGCCCTCAAACACGGGGTGAATAGACACAGCAGAGAGCTCGGACTGCACATCTGCGGTGGACGAGGCACCCAATCGAGGAAGACCCCCTCGGAACTCCAGAACATCGCAAGCCGGTTCCAGCTCGACAGTGCTCCATTGGTACAGGCTTCCAGACTGAGTGCGAAGATCGACAACACCTGCATCGATGACGGCTATCAGCTCTATCTGCACAGTTTCATCGTCGACCGCGAAGGACACTGGGCGGTGGTACAGCAGGGGATGAACCCGCAGCTGAAGATGGCCAGACGATACCACTGGCATGATGCAGGGATCACCTCGTTCGTTGATGAACCGCAGTCTGCCATCATCGGAGAGCCGCAGGGCATCATCATGAATATGACCGATCATCGATCAGAGGCTTCCCGGGATGCGGTAGTCTCCTTCATGAACGAACACCCTGACAGGCAGGTCAAGGAGCTCCAGAGGCTGGGGTTCCCGGTCACCAGGCGTCTGCAGATGGAACTGTTCATGCCCGAGCATCATGAGGTACGTCCCTCAGACGTCGATGCGGGACGACTCGGGGCTGTTCTGGCTGCAGCCTATGCACAGCAGGCACCTTCGTTCGAGCAGGCGCTGCTGCTGCCGGGAGTAGGTCCCAGGACCATGCAGTCTCTCGCCCTTGTCAGTGAGCTCGTGTATGGGGCGCAGAACCGTTTCAGTGACCCAGCCCGTTTCTCCTTCGCCCATGGAGGGAAGGACGGCCATCCCTTCCCCGTCCCGATCACGACCTATGACCAGTCGATCTCCGTACTGCGTTCGGCCATCGATCGTGCGAGGCTCGGGCAGAGCGAACGGGTGGACAGCCTGAGACGACTTCACCAGTTCGCCTCAGAGATCGAGCACAGGCTCTCCCCGCATGCTGATGTGGCTGCGGCGATCGCCCATGAACGAAGGATCTCCTCCTCTCTCAACGGGAAGACCTGCTGAGAGCTCATCGATCCCGACCAGTGAAGGGAGAGACACTGCCCCGTTCGATCATCTTCGGTTCGAAGACCAGCTTCATCGGAAGATGGACCTCCCTGTCACTCAGCTGATCAAGCAGGATACGTGCAGCCCACTTCCCCATCTCATACTTGGGATGTTCACAGGTGGTCAGCGGGGGGTCGGCCATATCGGTAGTATCAAAATTGTCGAACCCGATGACCGAGAGATCCCCGGGGATGGTGAGGTGCGCTTCACGTATGGCAGTATACCCCTGAAGAGCAAGCTGATCATTGAAGAAGAAGATCGCTGTCGGCCTGTTCTCCCCGCTGGCCAGTAGCTCTGCGGTCTTCAGATAGCCCTGACGAGCATCCCGCTGTTCATCGGCACTGGTGTAGATTTTGACCAGGTCCCTCCTCATCGGCACCCGGAAATCCTCGAAGGCCTGTACAAACCCAAGGTACCGGTCATATCCTGCCTGGTTATCTTCTTTATAGATGATCGCTATGTCGCGATGGCCCATCTCGAGCAGATAGGAGGCTACGGTATACCCTGCATGCACATCATCGATCGTGACCGTGGACAGGTGCCTGTTCTCAGCCCCCCAGTGCGTGGTGACCAGCGGGATCCCGCTCTGCTCTACCAGAGATATGACCGGATGATCTTCTGAAAGCAGTCTGTCTCTGTTCGGCTCAAGGATCAGTCCATCCACGTGCTGATCGAGCAGTCGTCGAACAGCTTCTGTCTGCCTGACCGTATCTCCGTTGCTGTTTGCCACGACCAGAGAATACCCCTGCTGCGTGAGGGTATCTTCTATACCCCTGATGATCTCAGGATAGATATATTCAAGGTGAAAGAAATTCACCAGACCGATGAGGCCGGTCCGCCCGAAGGCGGGACCACTAGCATCCGTGGGCGCCCCCTGATAGTAGGACCCGCTTCCATGCACCCGTTTGATCAGTCCCGAGGCTTCCAGCAGCGCGAGAGTCTGCCGTATCGTCGTCCTGCTCGCATGGTACTGCCTGACGAGCTCCTGCTCTGTCGGGAGCTTCTGCCCATTCTGGTACCGTCTCTTCTCGAACAGGGCTGTGAGTTCATCTCTGATCTGCATATACTTTGGTTTCATACCGTGTCGACCTCTTCTTCTGACCTGTAGAGTATAGCACAGCACCATACCGTAATACAACTATCCATTATCATATGAAGTTGTATTATTATTTGTATGATTATTAGTCGAATATCTCCACATTTTTGTCTTTTATGGAAAATTGGTTACTAAATATTCACAACTACTGCTTTACACCACATAACAGCTATGGTACCATCTTCAAATATAAGACAAATTTGTATGACTCAAGGCTGCTGCATCGCATCAGCTCGATCACGATCAACAGGAGCTCTCATGACTAGAGATACTATCGAACATACACCGTTTCCCGAACATTTCATCTTCGGCAGTGCCACCTCAAGCTACCAGATCGAAGGGGCTGTCAATGAGGGAGGACGCGGCAGCAGCATCTGGGATGACTTCTGCAGGGTACCCGGTGCCATAGCAGATGGGACAAGCGGCGATGTCGCCTGCGACCATGTCCACCGCTATCCCGAGGATGTCGCCCTGCTCAAAGAGATGGGCATATCCTCCTATCGATTCTCCATCTCCTGGCCGAGGATCATTCCCGACGGTGACGGGGCAGTATCGCAGGAGGGGATAACCTTCTACCGGAACCTCCTTGAAGAACTGCACCGGCAGGGGATCAGCCCGGCGGTGACGTTATACCACTGGGATCTTCCCAGCGCCCTGGAACAGCAGGGAGGGTGGAGATCACGCAAGACCGCGTACGATTTCGGCCGCTATGCCTCGATCTGCTTCGAGGCGTTCGATGATCTGGTCGACTACTGGATCACCCTCAACGAGCCGTTCTGTACGGCAGTCCTGGGTCATCTCACCGGAGATCACGCACCGGGGTTGACTGACAGAGGAGCGACACACCGGGTGATCCACCATCTGAACCTTGCACACGGGCTGGCCATGCAGGCCTACCGGTCTGGCTCCTACACACATAAGATCGGGACCACCCTCAATCTGGGAGTACCCCAGCCTGCTTCTGAGAGCGAAGAAGACCGACTGGCGGCAGACCGGGCAGCGGATTTCATCTCACGGGTCTATCTCTCACCGGTCCTCGGTGAGGGCTACCCGCAGCGGTATCTCGAAACCTACCCGCAGTATCCCTTCCCGATCGAGGAGGGAGACCTCCAGATCATCGGCAGCCACCCTCTGGATTTCCTCGGGGTGAACTACTATTCCGAAGAACTTGCCATCTATGATGAGACGAGACCCGAGCAGTACCGGACGATCCGCAGGGACCTTCCCCGAACCGGCATGGGATGGTCCATCATCCCCGAGGGGCTGGTCAGGCTGCTGCACTGGATCAGTGCTCAGACCCATGAGATGCCCCTGATCATCACCGAGAACGGATCTGCCTGGGACGATGTGATCACTCACGGGAACGACGGCAGACAGGAGATCCGGGATACCGGGAGAATAGCCTATCTGGAAACACACCTGCACAGCTGCCTGCAGGCGATCGATGAGGGGATCCCCCTGATCGGCTACTATGCCTGGAGCAGCATCGATAATTTCGAATGGGCACACGGACTTGCCAAACGGTTCGGTCTGATCTACTGCGACTTCCCCACCGGGCAGAGGATACCCAAAGCCAGCTACTACCGGTACCGGGATATCGTGAAAAAGCGATCTCTTTCTTGACACAGGGGCAGATTGTTTAT